>Ga0163108_10002658_pt1 | contig 12866 bp, 16 predicted proteins | sample Fk1155metaG_FD_109644 | JGI IMG/M metagenome (GOLD analysis project Ga0163108, IMG submission 109644) | Marine microbial communities from the Central Pacific Ocean - Fk160115 155m metaG | ecosystem: Environmental > Aquatic > Marine > Oceanic > Photic zone | place: The Central Pacific Ocean...
TATCCAGCTGACTTAGAAGAACAGGTATTATTAAACAAAATTGAAGAACTTAATAAAGATGATAAAGTTTCAGGTATATTGGTGCAACTACCTCTTCCAAAACATATTGATAAAAGAAAAGTCATAGAAACCATAGATCATAAAAAAGATGTTGACGGTTTTCATCCTGTGAATGTTGGAAATTTATCTTCAGGCTATGACAGTAGTATTCCGTGCACACCTCTTGGGTGCAGTTTATTGCTTAAAAAAGTTGAAAAAAATTTAAGTGGTAAACATGCAGTAGTAATTGGGAGATCTAATTTAAATGGAAAACCAATGACTCAATTGCTTTTAAAAGAAAATTGTACTGTCACTATTACACACTCAAAAACAAAAGATTTAAAAGAAGAATGCCTTAGAGCAGATATAATTATTGCAGCAGTAGGAATACCCGAATTAGTCAAGGGCGATTGGATAAAAAAAGGTGCAATAGTTATAGATGTTGGAATCAATAAAACAGAAAAAGGTATTGTAGGTGATGTTGCATTTGATGAAGTATCTAAAGTTGCAGAAGCACTTACCCCGGTTCCTGGTGGTGTTGGCCCTATGACAATTGCTTGTTTATTAAGTAATACCGTAGAATGTTTTAAAAAGGCCCAAAAATAAAAAAATTATTTATTTAGTTTCTTTTTATGAAAATTAATAAATTTTTCTATATTTGATTTATTAAATGTTTTGTTTTCTTCAAAGGAAACCTTTTTCATTGAATAAGCATTACTCTTAGTTTGTCTTGAGATAATTGTAATATTGCCTTTATATAATTTAAGTTTAACTGATCCATTTACCTTTTTTCTTTTTATATCAACAATTTTTTGAAGTTTAAATCTTGCTTTAGAATACCAAAAACCATTGTAAATAAGTTCTGCATATTTCGGCATTATTTTATCTTTTTTATGCATAGTTTCTTTATCTAAAGTTACAGACTCAATTGCCCTATGTGCAACCATTAATAAAGTTCCACCGGGGGTTTCATAAATACCTCTAGATTTTATTCCAATAAATCTATTTTCAACTAGATCAACTCTCCCAATTCCATTTTTTCCTGCAACAATATTTAATTTTTGTAATAGGTTTCCTGGTGATAATTTTTTACCATTAACGGTTATTGGATCTCCATTTCTAAATCCTATTAAAATGTATGATGGTTTGTTTGGTGCTTTTTCTGGAGAAGTTGTTCTTTGGAAAATAAATTCTGGGGCTGAATTTTTTGGATTTTCTAAAACCTTTCCCTCAGTTGATGTATGAAATAAATTATCATCTACAGAAAATGGTGGAGCGCCTTTTTTATCTTTTGGAATTGGTATTGCATGTTTTTTTGCATATTTAATAAGGTCCGATCTTGAATTGAGTTTCCAAATTCTCCAAGGAGCAATAACTTTTATCTTTGGCCCAAAGTAATGGTAACCAAGTTCGAATCTTACTTGGTCATTACCTTTTCCTGTAGAGCCATGAGAAACAGCATAAGCTTTGAATTTTTTTGCAATTCTAATTTGGTCTTTTGCTATTAATGGTCTTGCAATGGAAGTCCCTAATAAATAAACACCTTCATAAACTGCATGGCCTCTTATCATTGGGTATACATAATCTTTTACAAAAGTATCTTTTAAATCTTTTATTATTATTTTTTTTACGCCAAGATTTTTTGCATTTTTAACTATTTTCTTCCTATCAATTTCTTGACCAATATCGGCTGTATAAGCAATAACTTCTGCTTTATAATTTTCTTGAAGCCATTTTAAAATAATTGAAGTATCTAACCCACCCGAATAGGCAAGTACTATCTTTTTTTTTGATTTCATTAAAAATTAGCTACAATTTTTTTTTGCAGCGGCATAAGCCTTTGTAAATCCTAATAAAGAATAATGATCAATTGTTTGTGAATCATTTTGGTTATAGCCAGTTATCATAATTCTTGATCCTTTTTTCATTGTTTTAATCATTTTTTTTTCTTTTTTGTTATCTGTCATCCAGGCGAAGTTATCTTGAGAAATATCAAATTTATATTTTTTTTTACCCGATTTAGCGATTACAGAATTTTTATTATTAAATTCATATCCAGCAGTAATACTTATTTCATCAATAATTTTTTCATTTGTTCTAAAGGTAACAAATAGTCTTGCCTCTCTTGGATTATTTTTTGGTGACTGCAAAACTGGTTTTGCTTGTGCAAAACAAACTAATCCAGAATCATTTTTTAAAACCATAGTTTCCCAATCTTTAAACTTTCCAATTTTTTTCACTTCTTCGGCAATAACCAAAGAATTAAACATTGAAATAAAAATTAAAATTATAAAATATCTAATTAGGGGCATGGGTTAGGATAAATTTTTTGAACTTCATTAATTTCTTTAATAATTTCATCTGTTAATTTTACATTTACACTTTCTATATCAGTTTTCAACTGCTCCATTTTTGTAGCACCAATAATTACACTAGTTATAAATGGTTGAATTTCACAAAATTTTAATGACATTTGGCTCATATCAAGATTATATTTTTTACTTATTTTGTAATATTTTTCAACTGCATGTTTCAAATTAGGTGTATTGTATCTATATTTCCAAAAATCCCAATCTCTTTCCATTCTAGATCCTTTTGGATATGTTTCATTTCTATATTTTCCACTTAAGTATCCACTTGCCAAAGGAGAATATGCTAGTAAGCCAATTTTTTCTCTAATAGAAACTTCTGCAAGACCAACCTCATAAGTTCTATTTAATAAACTGTAAGGGTTTTGAATGGACATCATTCTAGGTAAGTTTTCATCTTTTGAAATTTCTAGATATTTTTTTGCACCCCAGGCAGTTTCATTAGATAGACCAATATACCCTACTTTTCCTTGATCAATAAATTTTTTAAGGTTTCCCAAAACATCCTCAAACCTATTCCAATCCTCACTATCATTATGTTCGTATCCTAATTTACCAAACATATTTGTATTTCTTTCTGGCCAGTGAAGCTGATACAAATCAATGTAGTCAGTTTGTAGTCTTTTTAAACTTCCTTCTAGAGCTTCGGTAATGTTTTTTTTATCATATTGATATCCACCACCTCTTAAATATGGACGCATAGGTCCAGCTACTTTTGTAGCTAGTATAATTTTTTCTCTTTTTTTATTTTTATTTAACCAATTTCCAATAATAATTTCTGTATGACCAAAAGTTTCTTCTTTTGGTGGAACCGAATAAAGTTCGGCTGTATCCCAAAAATTTATGCCATGATCTAAAGCATAATCCATTTGTTCAAAACCTTCTTTTTGAGTATTTTGCTCTCCCCAAGTCATAGTTCCTAAACAAATAGTACTAACGTCAAGATTTGTATTGCCTAATTTTCTATAATTCATTGAATATTAAATATTTTTTAAGGTTTTTTATGATATCTTGAATTAATAGTAAAAGACTATTATATAAGTGCTATGGAATTTAATAAGGAAAATATTTTCAACAAAGTAAAAGCAGCCCAACAAACAACAGTTGTAATGGATGAAGGCTTAAGAGCCTACATGCTCAAAGTTTATAATTATATGGCAACAGGAGTATTGTTGACAGGAATTATTGCTCTCATTTCATTTAAAATGTCAGTTGTAACAGATTCTAGTGGAGCAATAGCTGGGTTTACAGGTTTTGGTAATGCTTTATTCTTCTCGGCGTTAAAGTGGGTAGTGATGTTAGCTCCGCTTGGTATAGTTTTTTATATGAGCTTTGGAATTAACAAAATGAGTGCAGCAAAAGCACAAACTGTTTTTTGGGTATTTGCAGCATTAATGGGATTGTCATTATCTTGGATATTATTGGTTTATACTGGAGCAAGTGTTGCTAGAGTCTTCTTTATAACTTCAGCAACTTTTGGCGCAATGAGTATTTATGGATATACAACAAAAAGAGATTTAACAAAACTTGGTTCATTTTTAATGATGGGATTAGTTGGAATAATTATTGCATCTTTGGTAAATATTTTTTTAAAATCTTCAATGATGTATTTTGTAATTTCAATATTAGGAGTTTTAATTTTTGTAGGTTTAACTGCTTATGATACTCAAAAAATTAAAAATATGTATCAATCTAGCGATACAGGTGAACTAATGGGCAAAAAGGCAGTAATGGGTGCATTAACTCTTTACTTAGACTTTATAAATTTATTTATAATGCTGCTTAGATTGTTTGGCCAAAGAAGATAATTATTATCCTTAAAGTTTTTTCCAATTCGTATTTTTTATTAATAAGCTCAGATCGTGAGAATTGTTTAATATTTTTCCCCTAGAATCAGTAATTAAATATTTTAAGTCTCTGCTGGAAGGTTTAAAATTTTTGCAAATCTTATATTTAGCATTTTCGGAAGCATTTTTAAAAACACTAAAGCCCACTTGTCTAGTTGAGATATTTAAACCGTAATCTTTCCAAGAACCTTCTGAAACCATTTTAGCATACAAATCTAAAATAGTTTTTAATTCGTTTTTTTCAAAAAAATACTTATCTTCTAATCTTTCAAATGTATTGTTTACTATTAATTTTAAATTACTTTTCATCAATTTTATGTTTTGTAATTAATGAAATCTGAAACGCAGTAAAAATAAAAGTTACAGGCAATAGCCCCCAAACTTTAAAATTGACCCAAAATTCCTCAGATTGAGTTCTCCAAACAAGTTCATTTAATAGAGCTATTGAAAAGAAAAAAAAAATCCATCTTTTACTTAGCAAATTCCAACCTTCGTCTGTAAGAGAAATCGATTTTCCTAAAATTTTTTTTAAAATCGGTTCACTTGTAAAATATTTTCCAAATAATAAAACAAAGCCAAATAAAATATTTATTATTGTAGGTTTAATATAAATGAATACAGGATTATCAAAATAAATTGTTAGTCCTCCAAAAAATGTAATTAGTATACCACTAATTAATGGGACCATAGGAATTTTTTTTTCAAGAAGCCAAACTACAGCTAATGCTACAATTGTAGCAATTATGAATGGCGGTATAGCGATTTTTAAATTTTTATCACTATTGTAATAATAAAAGAAGAAAACTAATAATGGTCCAAAATCTGTTATGAATTTTAAGAAAGGTTTATTCATATAAAGATATTAACAGAAACATAAAACATTTATATTTTTTTATTGATTTTTTTTTTAAAAATACATAGTTTTAATTTAATGAATCTTAAAAAGGCAAAATTTTCAATTGGCGATATAGTAAGACACAAACACTTTGATTTTAGAGGTGTAATTTACGATGTTGACTTTGAATTTAATAATTCTGAAGAATGGTATCAATCAATACCTAAAAATGTTAGACCGAGAAAAGACCAACCATTTTATCATTTGCTTGCTGAAAATGATGAGATAACTTATGAAGCTTATGTTTCTGAGCAAAATTTATTAAGCGACGATTCAGACGAGCCCATTAAACACCCTTTAATAAATGAAATTTTCTCTGGAAAAAGAGGCTCTGGCTACTTTAAACCTTCTAATTAATTAAAATAGTCTTTTTTATAACACAATTAATCCAAAACTTAGACACATGTTGTTGATATTTCTTCAATTGTATTTGATCAAGGATGCAAACATTTCCCTAGATTATCTCCCTCGTCATCCTTGATCGAATAAATCTTCTTAAAAAAAATTAACAATCTTTAAATTGAGATATATATTGTTTTGATGTTTAAATTATTTGAACCAAATAAAATTTTTTCAATAACTTCAAGAATCACAAAATATATTTTGTTATTGTTTATTATAGTTTTATCTATTGGTTTGGTTGAGGCTCTTTTTTTATCACCCGAAGATTATGTGCAAAGTCATTCAGTAAGAATAATGTATGTTCATGTGCCTTCAGCATGGACTTCTCTTGGTATTTTTTCATTGATTGCATTATTGTCTATAATAAGTTTTATTTTTAAAAATAAAAATTTTTCTATTATAGCTAAAAGTTTAGCTCCATCAGGTTTTGTATTTAATATTGTAGCTTTGGTAACAGGATCTATTTGGGGTAAACCAACCTGGGGAAGTTGGTGGGCTTGGGATGCAAGAATAACTTCAATGTTAATTTTATTATTATTTTATGCAATGTATATTCTGGCCTGGAGAATTTTTAATAAGAGAGAAAATGTTATTAAGATTACATCAATAATTGCAATTTTAGGTGTAATTAATGTACCAATAATTAAGTTTTCAGTTGATTGGTGGTCAACATTGCATCAAAATTCTTCGGTCAATATATTGTCAGAAAGCACTATACATCCATCTATGTTATTACCTTTATTGATGATGACCGCGGCATTTTCACTGTTTGCATTGCTAATTTTTTTGATGAAATATAATACAGAATTGATAAAAATTAAGAATAAAGGATTAGATAGATTATGATAAACGAAATAATTTTTATGAAGGGCTATGGCTTATATGTTTGGTCAGCTTTTTCATTTACATTAATTAGTTTTGCCACTTTATACACATTAATTAAAATCAATTTGTTAAAAGAACAGAATAAATTTTCAACTAAATTTGGTTTATTAGATAAAGAAAAAATTAAAGTAGCGCAAATACAGTCGACGAATAGAGAAATTTTAGCAAGCAAAATAAGCTCAAAAATTTAACTTTTTCCAAACATGTATGGTAAAAAAGTTAAATTAAGAATTTTATTCATATCTTTATTGTTAATTTCAGTAATACTTTCCATATTTTTAATTTTAAAGTCGCTAGAAGAAAATGTTGTATATTTTTTTTCTCCCTCGGAAATTAAAAATTTAGCAGAGATTGATAACAAAAAAATTAGAGTTGGGGGAATGGTTAAGGATAATTCCATTATTATGAGTTCAGAAAATATTAATTTTGTGATAACTGATTTTAAAAATGAAATTAATGTTAGTTATGTGGGCTCTGTACCAAATTTGTTTGCAGAAGGAAAGGGAGTTATTGCGGAAGGTTTTTTAAAAGATAGTAATTTTTTAATTGCAGAACAAATCTTAGCAAAACATGATGAAAATTATATGCCACCAGAAGTGAAAGAAGCCTTGGAGGATAAATAAATTGTTTATTAGTCAATTAGGATTTTATTCTTTAATTATTGGTCTTATTTTTTCAATTATTTTCCTGCCAGTAGCTTACAGAGATTTGTTTGTTAATAATAATTTAATTAGTTCAAATGTTTTTAGTATTTTATTTTTTAAATTATTTTTTGTTTTAGTAAGCTTTATTTGCTTAATAATTTCCTTTGTTAACTCTGATTTTAGTAATGAAACTGTTTATAATAACTCTCATACAACAAAACCTTTGTTTTATAAGATTTCTGGTACTTGGGGAAATCATGAAGGAAGTTTATTACTATGTTTATTAATTTTAGTTTTTTTTATTTTTATTTTTTTAATAACTTCAAGAAAAGAGCAAAAAAAATATAGAATTATTACTTTATTATTTCAAGAAATTATTATTATTGGTTTTTTTTTATTTCTTTTAATAACTTCAAATCCATTTAATCATTTATTTCCTAGTCCTAAAGAGGGGCTTGGTTTAAATCCAATTCTTCAAGACCCAATATTAGCTATACATCCACCCATTTTATATTTAGGTTATATTGGGTCATCTATTATTTTATCTTCATCAATTGCAGCAATAATTCAAAATCAAGTTAATAATCAGTGGGCAAAGAATTTAAAAATTTGGGTTATTATTTCTTGGATTTTTCTGACAATCGGAATAGTTCTTGGTTCAATTTGGGCTTACTATGAATTGGGTTGGGGAGGGTTTTGGTTTTGGGATCCAGTTGAAAATATTTCTTTAATGCCATGGTTGTGTTTGACTGCTTTGGTTCATTCGGTAATTGTACTAGAAAAAAGATCTTTATTTGCAACATGGACCTTAGTTTTATCTATTTCTAGTTTTACATTTAGTATGTGCGGAACTTTTTTAGTTAGATCTGGAATATTAAATTCAGTACATACTTTTGCTAACGATCCAAGCAGAGGAATTTTTATTTTATTTTTTTTATTTTTTTTAATTTTTATTTCGTTGATTGTTTTTTTCTTCTTCTATAAAGAAAAAAAAATTAAACAAAAAAACTTTTTATTTAGTAAAGAAACTTCAATTTTAATAAATAATTGGTTTATGATGTATTTTCTTTCGGTTGTTCTAATTGGAACAGTATATCCAATATTTTTAGAAGTAATAACAAATGAAAAAATTTCAGTTGGTGCACCTTTCTATAGTAAATTATTCATTCCATTTTTAATTCCTTTCTTGTTTTTAATGTCTATTGGACCAAAAATGGCATGGATTCGCCAAAATGTTAAATTATTTAATATAAAGATTATATTATTATTTCTTTTATCTATTTTTCTTTCTTACTTAATTTTATTTAAAACAGAACAAAGAACATTATTTGTAAGTGTTTTAGTTATATTTTCTATATATTTATTTTTTACAACAATAAGGGATTTTTTTATAAAAAATCAAATTAACTTTTCACAAAAAATATCTCACTTTGGTTTTAGTCTATTAATTTTGAGTATTATTATGAATGGAATTTTTTCAAGAGAAGTTATAACCAATATTGAAGTTGGTGAAAAACATGAATTTAATAATGGAACTATTTATTTTAAAAATATAAATACTTTCAAAAAAAAAAATTATACTTCAATAGTTGGAATTTTTAAAATTAAAGAAAATGATAATGAAGAAATATACCTTGAACCAGAGTTAAGAATATTTAATCAACCTTTAATAGTTACTAGTGAAGCTGACATAAAAACAAATTTCATCGCTGATAAATTTTTGGTTATGAATTTGGTAAAAGGTAACGATTATTATAATATTAAATATCAAACGAAACCTTTTATGATTTGGATATGGTTGTCTGCTATTTTAATGTGTGTTGGAGCGTTGATAAATTTTTTTAAAAGAAAATAGAATGAAGAATAAAGCTTTACCAATATCTATAATAATTTTTTTAGTATTCTGTTTTGTTATTTTTTTAAAAGGATTAAATAATACGAATAATTACATACCAGACGAAACTTTAGGAAAAAAAATTTCATCTTTTACTGCAATAAATTTTTTTAATGAAAAAGAAACTAAATCAGATGAATTATTCGCTGGAAAAAATTTTTACTTATTAAATATTTGGGCATCTTGGTGTTTGCCGTGTAGAAATGAACATAAAATTCTTATGAAATTAAGCCAAAATAATTCCATAAAAATTATAGGATTAAATTATAAAGATAATTTAGACAATGCTAAGGAATTTATTAACGATTTAGGCAATCCTTATTTTGAAATATTGAGAGATGAAAATGGAACTATTTCTATTGATCTTGGAGCGTATGGTGTTCCCGAAACTTTTGTTATTGATAATAATAAAATAATATTGAAGAAATTTGTTGGACCACTTAATAATCAATCTTTAGAGGAAATAAAAAAATTAATTAAATGAATCTTTTTAAAATTATAATTGTAATAATATTTTTCTTTTTTTCACTAGCTATCAATGCTCAAGATTCAAATAGTAAATTAATTAACAAAATATCAAAAAATATTCGTTGTCTTGTTTGTCAAGGTCAGTCAATTTATGATTCCCAATCTGATTTTGCGATAAGTCTAAAATTAATGATAAATAAAAAAATAGAAGAAGGTTATACAGAAAAACAAATTTATGATTATCTTACAAATCAGTATGGAGAATGGATATTATATGACCCAAAATTTAATAAAAACACCTTTTTTCTTTGGTTATTACCAATTTTAGTATTTCTTGTGGGGGGTTGGATAATTTTTAGGAAAACCAGGTTTATTAAGTTATGACTTTATTGATTTAAAAATTGAGTATATTCTTAAACTTATGAAATTTATTAAGCCAATATTTTTGGTAATTTTATTTTTGTTCGTTCCTCATCATTTAAAATCTGAAGAGACTAAAAAATTGCCTAATGAACATGAATATAATTTTTATTCTGGATTGTTCGATTTTAGCGATAAAGGAAAGAAATCTACAATAATTGGTTTACAACATCAAAATGAAAACCTTACTAGAGAAAGTTTTTTAGGAACTTTATCACCAATTACAGGAGCAATGATTACTGCTGACAATGCAGCTTATTTTTATACTGGTATTCAGGCACAATATAAAATTGGAAAAATTAATTTTACTCCAAGCTTTACTCCAGGCATTTATCAACAAGGAAATGGAAAAGATCTGGGCCACCCACTTGAATTCAAAAGTGAATTGCAGTTATCACTAAATTTATTTGAAAGTAGCCAGTTTGGAATGTCTTATAATCATATATCTAATGCAAGTTTAGGAGATAAAAATCCTGGTGCAAATAGTTATATGTTTAATTTTCTTCAAAAGTTTTAGTCAAGTTTAATGGACTTAAAAGACTGTCATAATTTTCATGACTTTAAAAAACTAGCAAAAAAAAAACTACCCTCTCCAATTTTTCATTATATAGATGGTGCTGCTGATGATGAAATTACATATAATAGAAATACCGATTCATTCAATGATGTTGATTTAGTTCCTAACGTATTAAGAGGAGTAGAAAATGTTGACTTATCAACAACTATTTTTGGCAAAAAAATAGATCTGCCTTTTTATTGTGCCCCTACAGCTTTACAAAGACTTTTTCATTACGAAGGAGAAAGAGCAGTAGGAAAAGCTGCTAAAAAATTTAATACAATGTTTGGAGTTTCAGCTTTATCAACGGTTAGCGTAGAAGAAATATCTTCATTAATTGATACGCCAAAAATGTTTCAGTTTTACTTTCATAAAGATAGAGGGTTAAATGATGCTGTAATGGAAAGAGTTAAAGCAGCAAAATTTGATGTTATGGCTTTAACGGTTGATACTATAACTGGCGGTAATCGCGAAAGAGATTTAAGAACTGGTTTTACATCGCCTCCTAAACTTACACTATCTAGTCTTTTTAGTTTTGTCTCAAAACCTATGTGGGGCATTAATTACTTAACCAAAGGAAAATTTGAATTACCTCATTTGCAAAGTCATGTTAGTGAAGGTACTAGTATTGCCACTTCAATTGGAAATTATTTTTCCAGCATGCTTGATCAATCTATGAATTGGAAAGATGCTGAGAAACTTTGTTCTCAATGGGGAGGACATTTTGCATTAAAAGGTGTAATGAGTGTTGAAGACGCAAAACGTGCAGTTGATATTGGTTGTTCAGGGATAATGGTCTCAAATCATGGTGGTAGGCAATTAGATGGATCAAGATCTCCATTTGATCAGTTAGCGGCAATAGTAGATGCAGTTGGAGATAAGATTGATGTAATATGTGAAGGAGGAATTCAAAGAGGAACACATATTCTTAAAGCACTTTCAATAGGTGCAAAAGCTTGTTCAGGGGGAAGACTTTATCTTTATGCTTTAGCAGGAGCTGGACAACCAGGTGTTGAAAGGGCATTAAATCATTATCGCGCAGAAATAGAGCGTGATATGAAACTTATGGGATGTAATAAGATAAGTGATTTAAATAGAAATAATTTAAGATATAGAAAAATATGAAATTAAAGGATTGTCATAATTTTGAAGATTTTAGAAAATTAGCTAAAAAAAAATTACCTTCACCTATATTTCATTATATTGATGGTGGAGCAGATGATGAAGTTACTTTAAATAGAAACACAAGCTCATTTAATGACTATGATTTAGTCCCAAGTGTTTTAAATGATGTTTCAAATATAGATATGTCCACAACTGTTTTAGGACAAAAAATAGATTTTCCATTATTTCCTGCAGCTACAGCAATGCATCGACTTTATCATCATGAAGGAGAAAAAGCTTCCGCAAGAGCTGTGGAGAAAATGGGAACAATTTTTGGCACATCAACAATGAGCACAGTAAGCATAGAAGAAATTGCAGCAATTAACCAAGGTCCAAAACTATTTCAACTCTATATTCACAGAGATAGAGGACTTACAGATAATTTAATAGAAAGATGTAAAAAAGCTGGTTTTACCAGCATGTGTTTAACAGTTGATACTGTAGTGGCAGGCAATAGAGAAAGAGATAGAAGAACAGGATTTACCACTCCTCCAAAATTAACATTGGGAAGTTTATTAAGTTTTGCACTACATCCAGGATGGACAATTAATAATTTAATTCATGAAAAATTTAAATTAGCAAACATTGTTCATATGACGCAAAAAGGAACCAGTATAGATAAATCGGTTATAGATTATATAAACGAGCAATTTGATCCAGCTATGAATTGGAAAGATGCAGAGTATTGTGTAAAAAAATGGAACGGACCTTTTGCTTTAAAAGGAGTTATGTCTGTTGAAGATGCAAAGAAAGCAATTGATATAGGTTGTACGGCTGTCATGATTTCTAATCATGGTGGAAGACAATTAGATGGTTCAAGAGCACCTTTTGATCAACTTGCAGAAATTGTTGATGCTGTTGGAGATAAAATAGAAGTAATACTCGATGGAGGAATTAGAAGAGGAACTCATGTACTCAAAGCTTTATGTTTGGGTGCAAAAGCATGTAGTTTTGGTAAAGGATATTTGTTTTCTTTAGCAGCGGGAGGACAAAAAGGTGTTGAAGCAATTTTAGAAAAAATGAAATCAGAGATTAATCGTGATATGAAATTAATGGGATGTAAAAATGTGGGAGAGCTCAACAGATCAAAATTAATTCATAGAAAATAATATGAAACTTGCAAAAAATATTGAAAGGTTGGGCACAGAGTCGGCCTTTAAAATTTTAGCAGAAGCAATAAAATTAGAAACAGAAGGTAAGAAAATAATTCACTTAAGCTTAGGTCAGCCAGATTTTAAATCGCCAAAGCATGTAGTGGATGCAACAAAAAAAGCATTAGATGA
>Ga0163108_10002659_pt1 | contig 12864 bp, 10 predicted proteins | sample Fk1155metaG_FD_109644 | JGI IMG/M metagenome (GOLD analysis project Ga0163108, IMG submission 109644) | Marine microbial communities from the Central Pacific Ocean - Fk160115 155m metaG | ecosystem: Environmental > Aquatic > Marine > Oceanic > Photic zone | place: The Central Pacific Ocean...
CTATTTTTAAAAGCTTTTTGAGTTTGCTCAACAAACCCTGATTCATTTAAAGTGTCAGTGTGAATGGCAACTTGAATATCATATTGGTCAGCAATACTTAAACATTGATCAATTGCTGCAGGAGTAGTCCCCCAGTCTTCATGAAGCTTTAATCCTAATGCTCCTGCTTTAACTTGTTCATGCAGTCCTTGTGGCTTTGAAGAATTTCCTTTTCCCATAAAACCAAAATTAAGTGGATAAGCATCAGTACTTCGAAGCATCATTTCAATATGAAACGCTCCTGGAGTACAAGTGGTAGCATTTGTTCCTGTTGCAGGACCTGTTCCTCCACCTAGCATGGTTGTGATTCCTGAAGCAATTGCTTCTGTGATTTGTTGCGGGCAAATAAAATGAATATGTGAATCAATTGCACCTGCAGTTAAAATCATTTTTTCACCAGCAAGTACTTCTGTAGTAACCCCAACCACTAAGTTTGAATCTACTTGAGGCATGATATCTGGATTACCTGCTTTTCCTATTCCACAGATTCTTCCGTTTTTAATTCCAACATCTGCTTTATAAACTCCTGTGTAATCCACAATCAAAGCATTGGTGATTAAAAGATCAATCGCATCTTTTTGTAAAACTCCTGAAGCTTGACCCATTCCATCTCGTAAAACTTTTCCACCTCCAAACTTACATTCATCACCATAAGAGGTTAAATCTTTTTCAACTTCAATTTGTAAGTCGGTATCTGCTAAACGAACTTGATCTCCAACTGTGGGTCCATACATATCAACGTAGGCTTTGCGATCTATTTTTTTACTCATGATGTTTCTCCTAAGTTGTTTTCTCGTGAGCAAACCCCTGCTCTTTTACTCTTCTCATTGCAGCTTTGTAGTTGGATTGATTTGTTTCACCAGAGATTAAAGCATTTCCCCCGTAAATAGCTTTCTTACCTGCCAGTTCAACTAATTGAACTTCTTTTGCTTCTCCTGGTTCAAAACGCACGGCAGTTCCCGCTGGAATGTTTAAGCGATAACCATAGGATTTTTCTCGATCAAACCTGAGTGCTGGATTTGTTTCAAAAAATGGATAATGAGAACCAACTTGAACAGGGCGGTCTCCTGAGTTGGTGACTAATAATGAAAAACTTTCTCTGCCTTCGTTTAGTAAAATATCTTGATCGTTAAGTTGAAACTCTCCTGGGGATGGATTGCAGGTATTTGTATCTTCTTTTTTTTGTGAAGATGGGCTTAAACCAGAACCATAAAGAGCTAATTGTGCATTACCGTTTTCCTGACAGATGGGTTGATGGACTGTGACTAATTTACTGCCATCTGGAAACGTGCCTTCTACTTGAACTTCATGTAAAAGCTCTACCACTCCTGGTAAAACATCTGCTAATCCGAGCAGGTTTTTGCCTTTATCCATTAATGTGGCTACAGAATCACCTTCACGAATAAATTCCAATAGTTGTGAGGCTAAAAGTGCTACAGATTCAATATAATTGAGTTTAAGCCCTCTAGCATATCTTTTTTGGGCTAAAAAACCTGCTTGATGCAAAACGAGCTTATCAAGCTCTTTGGGTGATAAATGCATTGAAAGGTCCCTCTTTCAAAATAACTCCATTTGAAGGAGTTTATTTTCACATTTAGAGGTCAAAAAAACCATCAAATAAAACCGACTTAATGCATCATAAATTGTGACATTTTGCTTGATCCACAGGGGCACCATGTAAGTGTTACATAGTGCGTCAGAAGGGCTATGTAAAAAGTAACTACTTAATATTATTATGCTTTCAATTTGGCACAAGATATGCTCTATAGGGCAATTGTAATTTTGAATGCAGTTCATTCGCTACAAAAATAAAGGAGGGAATGGTTATGCAAATCAAAGTCTATTGGGTGTTTATTTTAGTTCAGTTGTTGGCTGCGCAAGCTTATGCAGGTCAGCACCTGAGTACAATCACCAGTAATGAAGGTGGTGGTCTTGATTATCTAGGAACGCTTTACATTGAAACAAACGATGAAGGTGCTCTAGATAAGCTCGTATACAGACCGAAAGAAGGAGACAAACAAGTTTCAGAATATAATGAAATTGTCTCTGATAAAGGTGCAGTTTTATATAATTATTTATTTTGTGATTTTGTTAAAATTAACGCTAAGCAAGAAGAACTTAGTAAAAGCGATGGCGGAAACGTTAAAATTAGATATAAAAAGTCACTTTGCAGTAATGAAAAATATAAACCCGTTAAAGTTGATCGTCTTGGGTCAAATTGGGTTTTAAATAAACCCTCTGGCTCTTCCGTCAGAAATATTCACTTTAGCGTAAGTGACGGTGGAATTGAGGACGTTGTTCTAGAGTAAAATATTTTACTTTTTTCTCTCTAAACCCTAAAGGGGGCACTTTTTCGTTTATCTCTCTTTACGAATAGTGTCCCCTACTCTTTTAAAAAATACTCATTTAATCAGTTAACTTATTTTCTTATTCTTTCTTTACTTTTGTTTGATTGTGACTTGCTTTGGGCTGCGATACTCTAATAAAAGAATCCCAAAACACATGAGGTGAATACGTGCGGTCCATTAAACAAAGCTTAATTGAGTTTGCTCTTCCTAAAGACCTTCAAGAAAGAATCGATCAAGCCCCGTTGAATTTAAACTCAACCGGATTTGATCCATGGGGACTCAATCCTGAGACCGCTAAAGCAGTCGTAGCTGCCACTTTATGGCTTTATAAAAAGTATTTTAGAGTAGAGGTGCATGGAATTGAAAACATCCCTAAGGGGCGAGCTCTGATTGCTGCTAACCATGGGGGGCAAATTCCTCTTGATGCGATGATGGTTGCTCTTGCTCTTTTAATTGAAGCGGACCCACCACGGATCACCCGAGGTATGGTGGAAAGATGGGCTCCATCACTTCCTTTTTTTAGCACTCTTTTTACTCGCTGCGGACAAGTCACTGGAGATCCTAAAAATTGTCGTGATCTTTTAAATAAAGATGAATGCGTGATGGTTTTTCCAGAAGGAGTTCGAGGAAGTGGAAAAACATTTGATAAACGTTATCAGCTGCAACGATTTGGAACAGGTTTTATTCGCTTAGCTATTGAAACAAATACCCCTATTATTCCAACAGCAATTATAGGATGTGAAGAATCTTATCCTGGTATTTTTAATGCAAAAATTTTAGCAAAACTTATTAAAGCACCTTATTTTCCTGTCACACCTTTTTTTCCATTATTTGGACCATTAGGGGTTACTCCACTTCCTACAAAGGTAACAATTCGTTTTTCTAAACCACTTTTATTTGAAGGAAATAAAGACACTTCGGATCACAATGTACAAGATATGGTTAATAGTGTTATGAGCTCAATGGACACTGAAATTCAAACAGGATTAGACAAAAGAGGAAAATCTATTTTTACAGGAAGAGCGTTTTAGATATGAACACTAAAAAACCTTCCATTTTAATTACTGGAGCTGCCGGTGGTTTAGCTAGTGTATTAGTTGATCTTCTGATTGAAAAGTATCATCTTGTTGGTATTGACCCAAGACCTATGCCTCAAGACAAAACCTTTCCTGGTGAATTTTATCAAGTAGATTATACCCACAGAAAAATGGCAGATGTTTTTAGAAAACATCAATTTGATAGCTTAGTTCACATGGGAAGAGTGAGAACTTCTTCTGTTTCATCTCGCTATACTCAAAATGTTCTTGGAACAAAAAACCTTCTTAACCTAGGCCGAGAAAATAAAATAAAAAACTTTATCGTTTTTAGTACATTTCATGTCTATGGCGCACACCAATATAATCATGTTCATATTACTGAAGATGAACCATTAAGAGCAAGCCAGACATTTCCTGAGCTCATGGATGCAATTGAACTTGATCACGCAGCAACTACTTTTTTGTGGCGCTATCGTGATGTCAGAACTGTTGTTTTAAGGCCAGCAAATGTGGTTGGCCCTCGTATTAAAAATACTATTAGTGAACTTTTAAGAGGATCCCATTGTCCAAAGCTCCTTGGGTTTGACCCGGTGCTTCAGTTTATTCATGAAAAAGACATTGCAAATGCACTATTGCTTAGCTTAGAGAAAAAACTCAATGGAGTTTATAATATTGCAGGAGAGGGGGTTACACCCTTTTCAAGAGCAATTGACCTTGTCGGAGCTAAGCCTATTTCTGTCCCTACATTTGTTGCTTACCCATTAGTAAAAGCCCTAGAAAAGCTTGACTTATCTTTCCCCATGCATCTAATAGATTACTTCCGGTATCCAACTGTTTTATCGGATCAAGCCTTTAGGAGTGACTCTGGTTACCAACCTAAAGTGAAAACAACAGATGCAATAAAAAGCATTCGATATAGCTAAATGAGGGGGAGAAATGGCGACTCAATCGTCTTTTGATGCCATTATTATTGGCGGAGGCCACAACGGCCTCATTACAGCAGGATATCTTCAAAAGTCAGGACTCAACACGCTTGTTTTAGAGTCAAGATCAATGGTCGGTGGAGCCTGCGTGACTGAAGAAGTTTTTCCCGGGTATCACGTCTCTACCACTTCGTATGTTTGTAGCTTGTTACGACCTAAAATTATTAAAGAGCTAGAACTTGAAAAACACGGTCTTAGTTTTATCGAAAGATCTCCTTCTTCTTTTACTCCTTATGAAGATGATCGTTATTTAATTTTCTGGGGAGACAAAAAAAAAACCTGTGAAGAAATTGCTAAATTCTCAAAAAAAGATGCAGAAAATTACTTAAAATATGAAGAAACTTTAAGCAGACTTGCTGAGTTTGTTGAACCTATTTTAATGATGACTCCACCTGACCCTCTTTCAAATAACCTTGGAAGTCTTTTGGATGTTCTAAAACTAGGATTAAAAGCAAGGGGTCTTGAAGAGGATCTTTATAATAAACTTAGAATTCTTTCTCAAAGTGCAACCGATTACCTCGATCGATGGTTTGAATCTGATCAACTCAAAAGCACTTTATCAACCGACGGAATTATTGGTGCTTTTGCTAGTCCCTCGACTCCTGGAACAGCTTATGTTCTCTTACATCACGTGATGGGTGAAACCTTTGGTAAAAAAGGTGTATGGGCTTATGTTAAAGGTGGAATGGGTCAAATCACCCAATCAATGGTTCGCTCTTTTGAATCCAAAGGTGGAACAATTCACACTCAGTCTCCTGTAAAAAAAATTATTGTGAAAGATGGATCTGCCGTTGGTGTCGCATTAAAATCAGGCCAAGAGTTTTATGCTCCGACTGTTATTTCAAGTGCAGACCCAAAGAAAACTTTTCTTAATCTTGTGGACTCTTCTGCTTTAGAAAGTTCTTTTTTAGATAAAGTAAAACAAATCCGTTATCGCTCTGCCACTTTTAAGTTAAATTTAGCATTAAATGGTGTTCCTAACTGGAAAGCTCTTCCACATAGTGGATCAGCAGGTCTTCATCATCGAGGTACGATGCACGTAAGCCCATCTGTGTCTTATATTGAAAAGGCTTTTCAAGATACCCAAGCTGGAAAAATGTCAGAGCAACCTGTTTTAGAATGCACCATGGCTTCTGTTTTAGACCCTTCTATTGCACCTGAAGGAAAACATATTATGTCTATTTTTGCTCAATATGCTCCTTATGAACTAAAGAATGGAACATGGAACAATGAAACAAAAAAAGAATTTGCAAATCGTTGTTATAGCCAAATAGAAAAATTTGCTCCTGGATTTAAAAACTTAATTGAACATGAGCACCTTCTTAGCCCCAAAGACCTTGAGGATGAATATGGGCTCACCGGAGGCAATGTTTTTCATGGTGAGATGACATTAGATCAGCTCTTTTTTATGAGACCTCTTCCTGAGTGCGCGCGATATAGAACTCCCGTTAAAAACCTTTACCTTTGTGGATCTGGAACTCATCCAGGCGGAGGTGTTATGGGCGCATGTGGACACAATGCTGCTAGAGAAATCTTAAAAGATAATAAAAAGAGATTTTATTAGTTCAAAAGAAACCAAATCATATCTTCCAAGCGAAACGGCGGTTGAACATCTTCACGCTCAAAAAAGAAGATTCGATCTGAAACAGGAATGGTTTCAACTTGATCAGGCTCATAAACAATTTCAGTAAATAAAGAACCTACGTATTTTTCATAAGGCCTTTCACTCACGACTCTTCTCCACTCATAAGGAATGACAAAATCACTATCTGAGTAAAAACCTTTTTTTCTTGAGATATTATCTCTTGTCACAAGAGCAAAATCCTTACAGTACTTTACCTCAGGATATATACAGTAATTAACAGCTAAACCTTTTGATAAAACAAGTCGGTTAACATGAGTCTTGCCTTTCCATACATGTCCAAGCAATCTCCCATATCGATCGATTTTTTGAACCCCAAACTCTATTTTAACCTTCTGGCCTATAGGTAGTTTATTTGTAAGATACTGTGAAGCTTGATCTCCCCAGTGTCCCTGAGATTGACCCATATAGTTTGTTTCAGGAGTATCAATACCAAGAAGTCTCACTTTATAAACTTTCTCTTCTGCAACTCCTTCAACAACCTCTTTTGTTTTTATTTTAATAGTATCACCATCTACCACTGAGGTTACTTCACCCTTAATCTCTTTTAGATCATCCCATTTACTAGAACGACTTAAGGCATCTGATGTTAATAAAAATAGAAAGACTGCAACCACAACCGGTGTAAAACGAAAAAAAGAAGAAGAAAACATCATAATAATTAGTCCCCCCCGGGCTATTTATCTTTAATGATTATCTATGTGCTATTAAATTTACCGTAAAAAAAACAAGATTCAACCATAAAAATATCAAAAAAATGCTCTCGACAATCTCTCAAATAATGGGATAGAACAAAACCATGCAACGGTTCTTATTAAAACTTAACTTACTGTTTTTACTCGCTTTTGCTGGAACTGTCTTCAATTGCAATAAAACCATTGCCGCAACGCAAGAAAACGAACTCCCCAGGGAGGCCTTAAAAATTCTTGATACTCTTCCAAACAATAAGCTTTCACTCGATGTCGTTATTCAACAAGCCCTTCTAGCTTCAGATCACTTTAAAGAAATTAAAGCAAATTTCATCAAACTCCCAAGTTCAGTGCTCATGGCTAAGTCCCCTTTAGATGTTCAAACGTACATTCAAGGCATAAGATCACTTAACAAAAACGAAACAGCTAGCCCGTTTAGCCCAACAAATACTTCTGTTACTCAATATACACTTGGAGCCTCCACTTACTTTTCAACTGGAACAGCTCTTTCAGCTGAGATCACTCATGGGTATAATCTTATAGGTTTTGCAACCACTAACGATCTGGACTATTTTGAAACAAGTGGAACTTTATCACTTACTCAAAACTTATGGAAAGATAGTTTTGGTTACAGTACAAGACTTGGAGTAACCGCCGGAACACTACAACAAAAGGCTGCTGAGTTTCAATTAGACAATTCTATAGAAGACTGGATGGATAGCATTATTAAAGTTTTTTATCAGTCTAAACTAGCTCAAGATCAAACACGAGCCGCACGGGCAAACGTAAAAAGAAAACAGCGTCTTTATAAAATAACAACTCTAAAAAACAAACGAGGAACAGCAGAAAAACCTGATCTTATTCAAGTGAAAAGCGCTCTCACACATTCAGAAATTGACGCTACAAACACAAAACAATCTTTAATTGAAGTCTGGAGATATTTAGTCACCTCATTAAAGTTTCCAGAATCATGGCTGGACATTAATCCTATGCTTATTCCACTGGAATTAGACTCTCCAACCAATAAAGCATTAAACTATTGCGGAGACGCTTCAAATCTACGCCCCACTCCTAAAGACACCGCTTTAACACAAATGCTCAAGAATCAACTTGCAACTGCAGAACTTAAATTAAAACAAGCACAAAATATTGCAAAACCAGAAACACAGTTAATTCTTTCACTCAATTCAAATGGTATGGATTCATCTAGAGGAGAAACCTGGGGTGAAACTTTTGGACTAGACCACCCAAACTGGAGTGTCGGACTAAAGTTTTCTGTACCTCTATTTAATTACGAATCAGAAGCAAACATAAGAAACGCTCTGTCTGCTCATGAACAAATCCAAGCTAAATACTCAAAAGAAAAAAGCGATCTCAAGGTTGATTGGTTAAACTCTTGTAACAATTTGTTTAATAAAAAAAGAAACACTCAAAAACTTAAAACTTCTTATCTTGAGCAACTCGAAAGAAATAGTCTTGAAGAAAAAAGATTCCAACTCGGACGAATTCCTGTTTTATCAGTGATTCAAGCTGGTGATGATGCGACTCAAACGGAGGTTGCCTTAAGAAAATCTGAAATAGAACTCAAGTTGGCCGCTTGGAAAATATTAAAGTTAAGTAATTTATATAAAAACTATTTAACAGAATTAAAAACTAAAAAATTGATACAGATAAAAGAGTAAAAAATGAATCGATTAATTTCTTATTTTGCTAAAATTGGTGTTTTTGCTGACCTTCTAACCATTCTTGTTATTGTTGTTGGAATTATTTCTGCAGTTCTCATTAAAAGAGAAGTTTTTCCTAATATCAGCTATGATTTAGTATCCATTAATACGACCTATCCAGGGTCTACAGCTAAAGAGACTGAAAAACTAATCACCAACCCCATTGAACAAGAACTTAAGGAAGTAGATGGGATAAAAAAGGTCACTTCTGTTTCAAAAGAAGGGTTTAGTCATGTATTGGTACAATTGGACCCCGACGAAACAACCGAAACAAAAGGAAGAACAGATATTAAAGAAGTTGTAGATCAAATTACAAATCTTCCAGAAGATGCTGATGACCCTGTTGTAAAAACAATCGAGAGCAAACTTCAACCCATTATTCAAGTTGCAGTATCTGGTAATCTACCAGATTTAGAGCTCAGAGAGATAGCCAAAGAAGTTGAAAAAAATCTTGAAGAAATTCCTGAAGTCGCAAAAGTAAACATACAGGGATTACGAGATCAAGAAATAAAAGTTGAAGCCTCGTTAGAAAAACTTTCTCATTATCAGCTTTCGCTTGACCACCTTATTCTTGCTCTCAAACAAAAAAACATCTCAATTCCAGGAGGAAGTCTACAATCAAAAACAGGTGAAATCTTAATTAGAACTGTGGGAGAATTTGAAACAGTAGAAGACATTAAAAACACAGTTATCAGATCTAACGAATTAGCAAAACCTATCCTCATTAAGGATATCGCAAATGTTTATCTTAGCTTAGAAAAAACAAAGTACTTATATAAAACAGATGGCACACCTTCTTTGCAGCTCATGGTCCTAAAAAAAGAAAAAGCTGATGCTATTAAACTTGTTAATAAAGTAAAACTTAAAATCAATGAAATAAAACCAAGCTTAAATCCAAATGTTAACTTTAGTTATGTAAACGACTCTTCATATTATATTAAACGAAGAATTAAAATTCTTACCACTAATTTAGCCATTGGTTTAACCTTAATTCTCATTGTTTTAACCCTCATTCTCCCTTTTAGGGTCGCTATTCTTGTTTCAATTGGTGTGCCTTTTGGGTTTTTAGGAACATTAGCACTCTTTCACTTAGGTGGCGTTAGTTTAAGCCTACTGTCACTTATGGGTCTTATTATTGTTTCTGGAATGCTAGTGGATGATGCCGTTGTGGTAACTGACAATTCTGTTAGGCTCATCGAAGAAGGGCACCCTCCTAATGTTGCTGCCATTAGAGGAGCGCAACAAGTGTGGCCCGCCATTACTGCTTCAGTACTAACAACTGTTTTTGCTTTTTTGCCGATGCTTTTTATGAGCGGAATTTTCGGTAAATTTGTTTTTTATATCCCTCTTGGTGTTATTGTTGCTCTATTAATTAGCTTAATTGAGTGTTATTTCATTTTACCTCATCACATCTCAAGGTGGATTAAGGTTAAAAAAAGGAACTCTGAGAATAACCATAAAACTAAAAACCCACTTAGTAAAACTCTCGCCTTTACTGAAAGCTTTTGGGAAAACAAAGTGGTTCCAGGTTATGTCACTCTTGTTAAAAAGATATTAAGATACCGCTATATTACTACATTTTGTGCTTTTTTGTTTTTTGGGTTCTCACTTTATATCGCAAGCACCATGAAACTTGTTTTATTTCCACCTGAAGGAATAGAAGTTTTTATGATTAACATGGAGTCAAAAAAAGGAACTTCCATTCAAAAAAACTCTGAATACATTAAATCCATTGAAACAGTTATAAAGTCCCTTCCAAAAGAAGAACTTAAAAACTTTGTTAGTAAAATAGGTATCCAACAAGCAAATGTAGAAGACCCAAACACTAAATCAGGTACCCACTATGCACAAATTATTATTTATCTTACACCTGAACCTAACAGAAACCGTAACGCTAAGGAAATCATCGATGCTACGAGAGAAAAAATTAACAACACTCCTAATAACTATGACAAAATAAATTTTGCTAGAGTTAACCCAGGACCACCTGTTGGAAAGCCTATTAGTATTGGAGTTCGAGGCAAGAACTATGAAGACATCATGCCTGCTATTAATGAGATTAGAACCATTCTTGCTCAGCACCCCGGTGTAAGTGACTTAGAAGATACTTATCTTTTAGGTAAAGAAGAATATCAAATTCTTATTAATGACGCCGAAGCCTCAGCATCACAACTTTCAGTACGTGCTATTGGAACTACAGTTCGAGCAGCTTATGAAGGCATTGTCGCTACCTCTATTAGAAAGCTTGATGAAGAAATCCCAATACGAGTTACTCTCCCTGAAAAAAGCAAAAGTAACACTTCAACTATTGAAAGTTTGAGAATTGCAAACAGTACAGGATATCTTATTCCGCTTGGGCAAGTAGCAACCATTAAAAAAGAAGTCGGTATGAACTCCTATGAACACGAAAGCAATCAAAGACAAGTTCGTATCACAGGAGAAATTGACACTGAACTCAATAGCTCCAGAGAAATTAATAATAAAATTCGTGAAATCTTACCCGAACTTAAATCAAAACACCCAAAAGTTTCTATATTCTTTGGTGGAGAAGATTTTGACACAGAAGAAAGCTTACAGTCTCTTTTAAGAGCGTTCTTAGCTGCACTTGCCGGTGTATTCTTAATTTTAGTCTTAACATTTAAAAGCTTAACGCAACCGTTCTTGGTTCTTTTTTCTATTCCGCTTGGTGTTGTCTCTGTAATTTGGACATTTTATATTCATGGAATGCCATTTAGTTTTATGGGGCTTTTAGGAATCATTGCTCTTGGAGGAGTAATTGTAAATAACTCTATTGTCTTTGTCGATTTTGTAAATCAAAACCGCGACAAAGGAATGAATAGATGGGAAAGTATTTTAGTGGCCGCCAGAATGAGAATCCGCCCGATCTTCCTTACAACAGTGACTACAGTTGCGGGACTTCTACCCACTGCTTACGGACTTGGCGGATTAGATAAATTTGTAGTTCCAGTTGCAATGGCTTTAGGATGGGGAGTTTTGGTTGGCTCAGTATTAACCACATTACTATTCCCAACAGTCATAGCCATCTTGGATGATGTGATAGAATTATTAAATCGATTCTTTCTTAAAAGAAAGTCAATTAAACAAGAACTTCAAGCTGAGAATTCATAAAACTCATTAACGTTTTTTCTGAGCGTTTTTAAGCATATCCATCGCAGCTTTCAATTGAGCATCGCGATTACTGCCACCACCTGACATTCCTCCTGGCAAAGAAGCTCCGCCACGACGCTTGCCTTTTTTTCCGCCACCCGCATTCATCATCGACTGCATTTGACCTAAAGCTTCGTTCATGTTTTTTGCATTTGGAAATGCCATTTTTAACATTTGTTGAGAAGCACTCTTAAGTTTCAAGAACACCACAATATTTACAACTGTTAAAATAGCTACCACGACCCAACTAATAATTACCCATGTTGTCATAATGGAGCTTTTTTACTCACTTCAAGCAAATAAAACAATTACTTTTTTTACTCGTGTTAATCATTTTCACTTGTATCAATAATACACTTACAGTTTGGCTTTTGTTTCTCAGTAAGTTCTTCATTTTCAAGGTGAAACGCTGCATTATATAAAGAACAAAATGCATGAGCACGCCCCTTACAGCCTTTTCCACACCCCAAAGACCTCCCTGCTGCAGCTGCATTAGTCGGAGAATTTGACAAACCACACCTTTTAACTCTAGTTAATTTACCTGTGCAGTTTTCACCTCTAGATCGACAGTGCTTCTCACAGTCCTCTTTAGCTGCCTTTTTCATCTCTTTTAAAAACCTTTTTGTAGTTTTACGCACCTTAGTTTGAGGTATACATGCCCACATCATTTTTTGTACTTTTACGGTACCCGTACAGCTGTCTCCTTTTTTTCCTTTAACAACAGGCTCCAAAAGAACAGATTTAGGCCCGAACTGACAATAAGAAAGCCCATCTTGCGCTTGAGATTCAGAACTTAAAACAAACAAAGAAAGTAAAAACAAAAAAAAGAAGCTTTTTCTCATACTTTTATTATAAAGTGTCTTTATGCAAACATCCATTAAAAATCATCTCCTGTTATTTGTTCTCGGTGCAGTTTTTGCCTCTTTAGGAAATTATTTTCATGTTATTTCACAAACCTTAGATTATCCCATTGCAAATACTTTTTTTATGGAATGGTTTAAACAGCCTTATTGGAGCCCTCTTCTTTTTGGAGTTGCTACTTGGCTTATTGGAATTTCTCATATTCAAATGGATCGAAAGATTGGACCTAAACTTACTCCCAAAAGACCAAAAAGCTTTTTGGTCTGTACATTAGGAGTTCTTCTTTTTACTTTAATCTATTGTATAAGTGGTTACCTCCCTTGGGAGGCAGGTGGCCTTACAGATATAATATTAGCTCTTTGTTTTTTAGCAA
>Ga0163108_10002660_pt1 | contig 12861 bp, 8 predicted proteins | sample Fk1155metaG_FD_109644 | JGI IMG/M metagenome (GOLD analysis project Ga0163108, IMG submission 109644) | Marine microbial communities from the Central Pacific Ocean - Fk160115 155m metaG | ecosystem: Environmental > Aquatic > Marine > Oceanic > Photic zone | place: The Central Pacific Ocean...
CAGCTCCGACCGTCGAAGGCAAAACCGGCCAGACCGTTGTGCGGGTAGTTTCCGGGAGTGTCCAGCTGCAGGACACGGCGACGGCGGTCGGCCACCAGGTCGCCATCATCATCCCACAAGGCAACCACCTCCTTACGGGTCGCCACCAGCACCGTGTCGGGTTGCCCCGCCACCAACGATGTCCGTACCGCAACACTCATCGCGTGCACGAATCCGTCGGCAAAGACAATCGGACGCTCGGAACGCCCGTCCCCGTCACGGTCCCGCAACACCAACAGCCGATCGCTGGTGTGCCGGTTGTATCCCTCGGGAGGAAAGTGGGTGTTGCTCTCGAGAGCGAACACCCGCCCGGCGTGGTCAACGTCGAGGCCGGTCGGTGTGACGATGGCCGGGTCGGCAGCGAACAATTCGATCACGAGCCGGGGGTCGCGGACGGTCGGCAGTTTCTCCGCGGCGTCCAGGGCCGCGGTGGCAAGCAACAGGACCACAAGGCCTGCAAGGCGAATTGATGCACTCACGACTCGTGTCACTCCCGTCCCGCGGGACGTCTTGACTTTCCAGCAACCCCGGCAGGTCACTACGGTAACGCCTTCACACCAGTCGAGGCAATTGCCCCACGACAGGACGGTGAATGGCCCCAGCAGGAATCGCTGCCGATGAAGCAGGATTACGAGGACGACCGTCAACCGATCGGTGCTTCCTCGGCAGCACTCGCAGTGCTGGTCAGTGTCCTCTGGGGCGGCACGCCGGTGGCCATCAAGTACTCGCAGGACGTGCTCCCCCCGATCGGAGTCGCCGCGGCTCGCTTTCTGCTGGCCGCCGGGTTCATGGTCTTCTGGTGTCGCATCCGGGGAACCTCGCTGCGACTGGAACCGGGGCAGTGGAAACCATCGCTGGTCGCCGGGATCCTGCTGTCTGTCCAGATCGGCCTGTTTCACGTCGGGTTGTCTCTTTCCAGTCCCTCGCACGGGTCGCTGCTGATCAACACCTTCGTGCTATGGGTGGCGGGGATCGAGCACTTCGTCACCCGCACCGATCGGCTCCGGCCCCGACGGATTACCGGTCTGCTGATCGCCGCCTCGGGCGTGGTGATCGTACTGACACTGACCGGTGGCGACCAAACGGCGGCCGCCCAGGGACTCGACCAGCCCTCGATTGCCGGTGACCTGCTGCTGCTGGGAAGCGGTTTCCTGCTGGCGGTGAAGATCATCTACACCAAGCAGGCCATGCGAACGATTCCGCCGGCCCGGCTGATCCTCTGGCACGACATCGTCGGCATGACGCTGCTGGCCGCCGGCAGCCTGCTGCTGGAGAGCCAGCAGATTGCCCGGGGCCAGTTCACGACCGCGGCGATGCTGGGGCTGCTTTACCAGGGCCTGGTCGTCGCCGGGTTCTGCTTCGCCGTCCAGTCGCAACTGCTCAAGCGACATCCCGCAGCCCGGCTCTCGGTCTTCGCCTTCACCACACCGATCTTCGGCGTGATGATCGCCTCGCTGTTCCGCGAGGGTCCCCCCTCACCCTGGCTGCTGGTCGCCGGCGCGGCAGTGGCCCTGGGCATCGCGATGGTCAATTGGCCGGAGTCACCTTGACCATCGACGACTGCAACACCTCGTGGGTCGACTTGTCCTGGATGAAACCGATCACGTAAAGCGATTTCATCTCCATCGGCTTGTCCGGGAAATTCATTCCCTGCAGACGTTCGAAGCGAACGAGCTCGGCGGTCAACTGCTTGCGGACCTCCGCCAGCGAAACCGACTGGTCAAGAGCGAACCCTCCGTCGGCCGGTTCGACACCGTCGCCATCATCAATCTGCCAGCGGACCACCATGTCCTGCCGACGGATCCCGTTGACCGCCTTGGGCGTCAACACCCGTTCTTCGACCAGCAGCAGTCGCAGCCGCTGGTTCTCCGTCGCCGGCGTCTTGCCCTTCGCCCGCGCGGTCACCTTGATCGACTCGCCCGTGCGACGGGCCGAGAGCGTTACCGTCCAGTCACTGGGGACGGCCATCCGCGCCACGGCCTTCTCCACAACCGACCTGTAGACCCGCGAAGCATCGACGAGCACCCCGTCGACCTGGTTCAACCGCGTGCCATCGATCAGCAACGACGGGGCGACCTGGCTGCGATAAAACGCCAGGCGGGTCAACGAGGCGTCGTTGGCCAACGGATCACCGCCCTCGCTGTTGCGCGTGGGATTCAGCGGATGGTACCGCACGACGATCACCCGATCGTCACCGAATCGCTGTCGCAGTGCGGCGGTCGAGAGTTCCCCGGCAATCACCGCGTCAACCCGCACGGTCGTGAACAACTCGCACAGTACCTGCCGTCCCGATGCCTTGGGCGCTTCGACGGTCGTCGATTTTGCCAGCGCGGTGACCGCCTCGCCGAACACCTGGTCCAGGAAAACCGGCAGCCCCTTGGTGTCACCGTGCTTTTGTTTCCAGAGCCTCGCGAGCGTGTCGCTGGGCAACACCCGTTTTTGCCCCTTCTGGTCCCATTCGTATTCGAGCAGTCTCTCGATCAACGGCAAAGCCACGATTTCCCCGAAGAGGGCGATCGCCTCGTCGAGCCGCTTGGCCTTTTCAGCCTGCTCGGCCAGGGGATAAGTGATGAAGTGGCTAAACGGAAAGTCCTTTCGCAGCTCGCGCAGTTTTGTCAACGACTTGGCATGGCCGCCGCTGTCCTTCGACGCCAGTTGCAGCGTGGCTTCATCGGCCTGGATTCGCGCCTGCATCCTCTGGCAAAGACCTTCCAGGTCACTCAGGGCCCGCAGCAACGGCCCGCCCCACGACTTGTCGGAAAACTCGGCGGCAAGCTTTGCCGTCATGGCCAGCGAAACTTCGGGTGGGTACCCGGAGTTCATTGCCAGGTGGGCCAGGATCAGCGTGTTGATCGATTTCATCCGGGGTCCCCAGCGAAGGGCGAGCTCCAGGTGCTCGTCAACGGCCTTGCGAAAGTCCGGCAGGGACATCTTCTTGGAACCGGCATTGTTGAGCATCAGATTCTTCAGGCTGATGTCCAGCGCCAACGACGTGTCAGGATGCTCGCGGCAGAACATCCGGTATCGCTCGTACAGGCTCAGTTTCTGTTTCTTGCCCTTGTTCATCACCGCGTCAAGCTTCGGACGGTCGAGCGTCGACATCACGGCGATGTTCTTGTCGAGCACCACCTGGTCGGTCGGCACCAAGCGAGACGCCAGGCAGAGATCACCCCGGACGACATTGCCGTAGACGATGCCGTCGTCCCGCAGCACGCCGTGAAAATCGACCCTCTGGTGATCCTGCTCGAACACGATCTTTGCCGTATCCCGGGTCCCTGACGTCGCCAATGCATCCAGCTCGGCGTCGGGAAAGACCTGGGTCTTGAAAACCAGGCGGATCGACATGTCGTCGAGATTGCCGCTGCGGGCCTTGATCGTAAACAGCCCCGAGCAAAGCTCGTCAAACCGCTTCCGGGCATCATCGGGCTGGCTGATGATCATGACCCAGCTGCCTTCCAGCGTCGACCGCGGTGGTCCCGTCGACAAGAACGGGTTGGCCATCGCCATCGCCTCGGCGTCGGACTGCTGTTGCTGGGCAGCAGGCTCTCCCGGCTCCTGGGCTTCATCGCCGGAACCCCATGACAGGTAGATGCCCACGATGACCGCGATGACCGCGACCGCGATGGGAATGACCGGCAGCCGCCCGACAGCCGACGCCGTTTCGACGACGGGCGGAGCGTCGATCCCGGCCTCGGCCGGGGCCATTTCGTTGTCGGTCTCGGCCGGACTCTCGGCCGGGAGCATCTCGTGGGATGAGTCAGAAAACTCGGACTGGTCGGGCTGGTCGATCATGAGTACTCCAGTCGGCGCTGCTCGGAGAGGTCGAGAGTCGGTCAATGATAATCTGAACCGGGGAATCCCCGTTCGAGGATCTTCTCCTGTTCTAGCTTACGTCACAAAGTCACCGGAGTGTGAAGTCCCGTCGCAAAAGACCGGTGTTGTCAATCGTCACCGCGAGTGACTACTCGCCCGCCAAGTCCCCAGATGCCGCACCCGTCATGATCCGGCAAACCGCTGCCAGGCATCCCCGCGTCACGTCTTCCAGGAACTCGCGATCCAGCGTTTCGGGTGTGTCGCTGGGCAGGTGGTAGTGAGGATTTCGCATGAAACTGGTATCGGTGACCATGACCGCCGGGAAGCCGGCATCCCAGAACGGGCTGTGATCCGACAGGCGTGTTGCCTGCAACTGTTCCCCGTTGCCGGGCACCGCCAGCGTCTCGACCGGCAGTCCCTCGATCGTCTGCAGGCCGGCGGCAAACCCGTCGATCAGTGCTTGCGAACCGGTATTGCCGACCACCGCGATGAAGTCACCGGTGTCGGGGTAGAGTCCCCTGAGTGCCCGGGGCAGCGACTGTGCACCGGGGCTGGGATCGCGGTAACCGAGCATTTCCAGCGAGACCATTCCGAGAAGGTCCACGCCGAGGTCGCGCAGTTGGCCGGCATGTTCGGCTCCCCCCAGCATGCCATCTTCTTCCAGGTCAAAGGCGACCAGTTCCAGGCTGACTCCCGCGTCGAGTGGCCAGTCTTGACCCAGGCAGTGGGCGATCTCCAGCAGCGCCGCCACCGCGCTGGCGTTGTCATCGGCCCCGGGAGTCTCGGGGCATGAGTCCAGGTGAGCCCCGACAACCAACCGGGGTCCCCCCGGGTCAAACCGCTCGGGCCAGCACGCCACCAGGTTGACACCCTCCAGACGTTCCCGGCCATCACCGACGACGAAGCGGCATCTTTCGACCCGGCAGCCGGCCGACTCGAGGTGATCGGTCACGTACGCCCGGCACGACTCCAGGATCCGGGTTTGGGCCGGTCGCGGTTCCGACGCCAGCCGCTCGACATGTGACCACAGGCGATCGGGATCAACGGACATTGCTGTCGGTTCCTGTCGTCAACGGGCCGTCGAACTCAGGCCTGGTCCCGGGTCAGTTCCCCGGTGATCAAGCGAAAATCCGAGTCGTTTCTCAACCCGTCGAAGTCGGTTTCCTCGAGGATCAGTGACCGCAGCGAGGCTTCCATGCGGAGGGCGCGGCCGAGCCAGCTCAGGGCATTCGTCTTGTCACCGGCCAGGGCGAAGTAGCAGGAGAGATTGTAGAGCACGATCGCCTCGTCGTTGTGCAACTCGTAGGCGGCCAGCATCACGTCGATTGCCTCGTCGAGTCGGTCGGACCGTTTCAGACACCAGGCCAGGCCGATCGAGACCGAGAGGTCCTCCCGATCCATCGCCTGGGCGGCCAGGAACTGGCGGGCCCCCTCCCGGTAGTCCTCCAACTGCCGAAACGCCTCGGCCCGTAACCGCGTCAACTCGAAGCAATGCGTCGAATCCTCGTCGACCAGCGACTCGACCTCGCGCAACTCCCGCAGCGCCCGCTCCGACATTTCCAGCAACAGGTACCCTTCGGCCGCTTCAATCCTCCGTCCAAGCGTGGTGGGAGACTGCTGGTTCATGGATCCACGCTGGCCGGGGAAAACAGTTCGCTGCGTCCATCGTGACAACTTCTCACCCACCAGTCCACGAAAGGGGACGGTTCCAGATGATGTGGACCTCGACCTCCCGATCGATGACGACACTGACGGCATTGACGGTTAGAATCGAGAATGTCCCATGCGAATTCTTCTTGCCCTTCCTCTACTCCTGCTTCCGGTAGCCGTCAGCGCCGCCGACCCGCCGGCGACACCTGCGCAGCTGGAGTTCTTCGAGAAGAAGGTGCGACCACTGCTGGCCCGCCACTGCTACAAGTGCCACGGTCGCAAGGCGAAGTCGCTCAAGGGAGGCCTGAGGCTGGATCAACGCCGGGGAGCGTTCAAGGGCGGTGACAGCGGGGCGGTGATCGTGGCCGGCCAGCCCGACAAGTCGTTGCTGATCCGATCGATCCGCTACCAGGCACTCGAAATGCCCCCGGCCGGAAAGTTGAAGCCTGCCGAGATCGACATGCTGGTTGCCTGGATCAAGAACGGAGCAGCGTGGCCCAACGAACCGTCAACAACAGCCCCACGGACGCCCGATGGTCGCTTCGATATTTCCCGGGCGAGAAAAACACACTGGGCCTATCAGCCCCCGACCAGCCCGGAACTGCCGGCGGTCAAGAACTCGAAATGGGGGATCAACGAGATTGACAGGTTCATCCTGGCCCGGCTGGAAGCCGCCGGCCTGTCGGCTGGCCCGACCGCCGACCGGCGCACGCTGCTGCGGCGGGTGATGTTCGACCTGGTCGGGCTGCCACCAACGCCGCAGCAGGTCCGGGAGTTCCTCGACGACACGCGACCGGATGCCTGGGCCCGGGTGATCGACCGGTTGCTGGATTCGCCGCACTACGGTGAACGCTGGGGACGTCACTGGCTGGACGTCGCCCGCTACAGCGACGGTTTCGGCGGCTACCTGGACGGAGCGGCCCTGCCACATGCCTGGCGCTACCGCGACTGGGTCGTGCGGTCCTTCAACCGCGATTTGCCCTTCGACCAGTTCGTCCGTCACCAGGTCGCCGGTGACCTGATCGCCGGGGATCCCGAATCCCATTTCGGCAGCGGGTTCTTTGCCGTCGGCCCGACCTACAGGTCCGACGGCGGCGACCCGGACAGCGTCGCCCAGGCCCGCTCCGAGACGCTCGATGACCGCGTCGACGCCCTCGGCCGTGGTTTCCTGGCACTGACTATCGCATGTGCTCGCTGCCACGAACACAAGTTCGACCCGATCTCCCTGGAGGACTACTACGGGCTGGCGGGCGTCTTCAACAACACCCGCAGCGCTTTGCACCCGCTGGCACCACCCGCGCAGGTCAAAGCCTTCGATCTCCGCCAGGCCGACATCAAGCGTCTCGACGGCCAGGTCAAGCAACTCGCCAAGGCGGGCAACAAGGCCACCCCGGCCCAGAAACGGGACCTGGCCGCCAAGCAGGCCAAGCTGAAACGGCTCCGCGAGACCGCTCCACCGAAGTACCCGGTCACCCACGCACTGGCCGATTCCGGCAACAAGGACATGGCCATCGCTCTCCGCGGCAACCTCCGCAAGCCGGGCAAGATCGTGCCACGACAGTTCCCGAGAATCCTGGCCGGTGACGACGCCAAGCCGTTCACCAGGGGCAGCGGCCGACTCGATCTCGCCGACGCGCTGGTCAACCCTTCCAACCCGTTGACCACCAGGGTCTTCGTCAACCGGGTCTGGAAGTGGCACTTTGGTCGCGGCCTGGTTCGCACCCCGAGCAACTTCGGCACGCTCGGGGAAGAACCGACCCACCCCGACCTGCTCACCTGGCTGGCGGCCCGCCTCGTCAAACGCGGCTGGTCGATCAAGTGGTTGCACCGCACGATCCTGCTTTCGGCCACCTACCGCCAGACCGCGGCGTTCAACCGCAAGGCGTTTTCGATCGACGGCGACAACCGGCTCGTGTGGCGATACAACCCGCGGCGACTCGACGTCGAGGCCTGGCGTGACTCGCTGCTCTCGGTCACCGGAGAACTTGACCTGGCCGTGGGTGGTCCTCCGACCGAGGACGTCCGCGGCAGTCGTCGCCGCACGATGTATTTCCGGGTCAGCCGAACTGGCGACCGCTTCTCGACCGATCACTTCCTGCGACTCTTTGATTTTCCGATCCCCCGTGCATCGATCGCCAAGCGGCCGCGCAGCACCGTGCCACAGCAGTTCCTGTTCCTGATGAACAGCCCGATGATGATCGATCGGGCCCGGGCTCTGGTCGCCCGGCTCAAGAAGGAAAAACCCGACCAGGCGCAACGACTCGAACGGGCCTACCAGCTGCTCTTCGGCCGTTCACCCACGCCGCTGGAAACCCGCCTCGCCGGCGATTTCCTCGAGACCAAAACGACCGTGGCCGGCACACCCGCGGCGAAGTCGGCTGACATCCTCGTCAGCGATTTCGAGGGAGGCAACTACGGGAAATGGCAGGCCACCGGCACCGCGTTCGGCCCGACCCCGCCCACCGGAACATTGCCCAACCAGATGAACGTCAGCGGCTTCCGCGGACGGGGCCTGGTCAACACCTATTTCCGCGGCGACAAAACGACCGGAACGCTGACCTCACCGGAGTTCACGATCCGCCGCCGCCGACTGGCATTCCTGATCGGCGGCGGCTCTCACCCGGGCAAGACCTGCATCGAGTTGCATGTCGACGGCCGGACGGTTCGCAGCATGAGCGGTCAGAACAACGAGCTGCTGCAATGGAATGGCTGGGACGTGAGCAAGCTGGCGGGCAAAACGGCCCGCATCCGGATCGTCGACCAGTTCACCGGGGGCTGGGGACACATCAACATCGATCACATCGTCCAGACCAACCACCGGCAGGTTGCCACCGCGCCGGTTCAGTCGCTTGATCCGTGGACCCAGTACCTCCAGGTGCTGCTCAGTTCCAACGAGTTCATGTTTGTCCGTTGATGCGAGTCCCCCGGCGGAATTGCCGATCTATAATCAGTAATCAATCCCATTCGACTGCAACTGCTCGATCCTCATCCTCCCCACTGCCAGGTTCTCCCATGTCGTCGATGATGCACCACGTCAATCCGCTGCCGGCACTCACCCGCCGCGACATGCTGGGCCGCATCGGTGCCGGGTTCGGTTCGCTGGGACTGGCCGGCGTGATGGCCGACGCCGGGCTGGCGGCACCCGCCGCTGGTGGCAGCAATCCCCTGGCACCGCGGGCGCCTCACTTCGCCCCGAGGGCAAAGTATCTCATCCAGTTGTTCATGCCCGGCGGCCCCTCCCAGGTCGACACCTTCGACCACAAGCCGCTGTTGGCCAAGCACTCCGGACAGCGACCCGACCTGGTCAATCGCAAGTCGCTGCGAAACACCAAGGGCGGACTGTTCCCCTCGCCGTTCGGGTTCAAGCAGTACGGCGAGACCGGCAAGTGGGTCAGCGACATTTTTCCCCACGTCGCCGAGCACGTCGATGAACTCTGCTTCATTCACTCGATGCACACCAACATCCCCGAGCACGCCGGTGCGATCACGATGATGACGCTCGGGCACCTCCAGCCGTCCCGGCCCAGCATGGGGTCCTGGCTGGTCTACGGACTGGGGACCGACAACCAGGACCTGCCGGGATTCGTGGCGATGAGCCCCCGGGCCCAGCCCCGCGGCAAGCTGGCCAACTGGGGCAATGCCTTCCTGCCGGGAGCCTACGCGGGCACTTACGTCAACATCCACGACATGAAGCCCGACGCGATCCTGCGGAACCTCAAGAACCGCTACCTGGCCCGCGGCGACCAGCGTCGCCAGGCCGACCTGCTGGCCCGGTTGAACCGGCTGCAGCTGGAACGGGTCGAGCAGGACCAGCAGCTGGAATCGAGCATCCAGGCCATGGAGATGGCCTTCCGGATGCAGTTCGCCGTCCCCGAGGCGTTTGACCTGTCGAGGGAATCAAAAACAACGCGCGAGATGTACGGCGACGCCGAGTACGCCCGGGGCTGCCTGCTGGCCCGGCGGCTGATCGAACGCGGCGTGCGAACCGTGCAGCTGTCGCACTCGCTCGACGGCTACGACATCGCCTGGGACACCGGCCACGGCGACATCGCCGGTGGTCACGCCCGGCTGGCCCGCGCCTGCGACCAGGGAATCGCCGCCCTGCTCACCGACCTCAAGCAGCGGGGCCTGTGGGACGAGACGCTGGTGATCTGGACCGGGGAATTCGGACGGGCCCCGACCTCGGAAGGCAAGAAGGGCCGCGACCACGACCACTACGGCTTCACCTGCTGGATGGCCGGTGGGGCGGTCAAACCCGGGCTCAGCTACGGGGCGACCGACGAGTTCGGCCTGACGGCGATCGAGAACCGCGCGCATGTCCACGACCTGCACGCGACGCTGTTGCACACGATGGGCCTGGATCACACGCAACTGACCTACCGCTACAGCGGCCGCGACTTCCGCTTGACCGATGTCCACGGTGAGGTGATCCGGGACGTGCTGGCCTAGTCACCGGAGGGCCCGACGGCATCGATTCGCGCACCCGACCGGACCGGTGGGTCGGTGGCGAACGCCGGGGGCTCGAGCCGCTCCAGCGGCTCGCGACGGGTCCGCAACTCCCTGGAGACAAAACGGATTTCGTGACGGAGGACGCTTTCCGGCGCCTCCTTCCAGAACCGCGTCCAGTCGTTGGGCGTTCTCGGCGCCCAGGGAGCCGGGACCTCTGGACCGTTCGGCTCGATCCGGATATCGAGCAACGGTCCACCCGGTGACAGCACCGTGTCGATGTCGATCCACTTCAGTTGCCTTGTCAGCATCATCGGTGGCGGGGGAGGTTTGCCGCGATCAAGTCGATCCGGGGGCATGCGGACAGCCAACAGGGCCCCATCGGCGGCCACCAGTGTCTGTTTCAGTTCAACGAACAGGTCGCCGCCGCCAATCGGTCGCTGTGGCCTGTTGCGTGCCCCCACCATGTGCATCGCCAGCAGGTCATCCACCACCCAGGTCGATTCGCTGATCAGCAACCGCTGCGGGTTCCGGCTCTCGGCCGACCGCACCAGGTCAACCCCCACCGACCCCAGCGCCACGCAGTTGCTGATCTCCAGCCGGCCTCCAACCCGCGGTGACCAGGACATCACCGCACCGACCATGTGGTACAGCTCGCAGTCAACGATCCGCACTTCCGGTGCCCTGACGATCTCCACCGCCGCACGCCCTTCGGTGCATTCGATCCGGCAGTGACTCAGAACGACGCGGCCCCCGTCGACGCGGATTGCCGAACCGGCCCGGCGTTCCCGCCGATCGACGCGGCGGTGCCACTTCACGGTCAAGCGTTCCAGGACCACGTCGGCCCGGGCCGTCAGCCAGGGCCGCCCCTCGACGCCGACGGTGCAGGCCAACTCCGGGCGATGCCCGACCGCCGCCCGGATCGTCAGCGGCCGATCCACGACAACCGGGTCCACCTCCACGTCACCGTCGCGAGCGATTTCGATTGTTGCCCCCGCCGTCGCCACGGCCAGCGCCTCGGAAAACGTCGCCAGCCGTCCCTGCCGTGTCCCGTCCTTACCCAGGACCGTGAACCCCTCGACGGCCACCTCGCTACCGGTCCCGGGTTTCAGCGGTTTCGCGGGATCGCCGGTCGACGATCGTCGATCGGTCGTTTCCGCGGTCGGCTGAACTGACGGTCGTGACAGCACGACGATCGTGGCCAGCAGCAGCAGCGCCGTGGCCAGTCCGACCGCCGCCCGGCGATCGAACCGCGAGGTCGGCTTGCCGGTTTTTTTTTGGGAGCCGCGGGGCCGGTCGGCGGCAAGCGTCGGGTTGACGACGGTGTCGGCCTCGGAGCGGACGCGCGCGGTGACCTGGCGAAGTTCGGCTGCCACCTCGCGAGCCTCCTGGAACCGCTCGTCGGGCTCCCGCTGCAGCAGGTGAGCCACGACATCGACCAGGCCCGACGGCAGGTCGCTTCGCAGGGTCTGCAGCCGCGGCGGCCGGCAGAGCAGGACCTTGTTGAGAACCTCGCGGGACGAATCTCCCTTGAAAGGAGGGTCCCCGGTGCAGGCGGCGTGGATGACGCCGCCGAGGCTGAACAGGTCGGTCCGGTGGTCGACGCTGGATCCCTCGGCCTGCTCAGGAGCCATGTAGGCCGGTGTGCCGACGATCATGCCACTGGAGGTCAACGAGGGATCGTCGATGGCGCGGGCCAGGCCGAAATCGGTGATCCGCACCCGTCCGCTGCCCTGTTCCAGCAGGATGTTGCCCGGCTTGATGTCGCGGTGAATCAGCCCTCGCTGGTGGGCGGCGGCCAGGCCGGCGGCGACCTGGCGGGCGATCGAGAGGATCCTGGAGACCGAGAGAGGGGTTCCCTTCGCGAGGACCGCCTGCAGCGACTGGCCCTCGACGAATTCCATCACCAGCACCGGAACGTCATTGAACTCCTCGACCTGGTAAACCGTGACGATATTGTGATGGCTCAGTCCGGCGCCGGAGCGGGCCTCGCGAAGAAAGCGTTCTCGGGCCATCGGATCACGCAGCGCATGGCGGTGCAGGGCCTTGACGGCGACCGGCCGATCCAGCGACGGGTCGTGGCCTCGCAGCACCACGCCCATGCCACCGGCCCCGATCACCTCGAGAATGCCGTAGGGACCCAGCCGACCGATTTCCCCGGGAGCGGTCGGCGGATCAAGAAACCAGAGGTCGGTGGGATCGACCGGGCCATAGCGGTCGGCGACGGTGTGCTGCCCACCGTCGGCCGCCGCCGAAGCGGGCAGTTGCCGGGCAACGTCCTCGCGAAAGCTGGCCGGGGCGGCGAGTTGTTCGAGACGCTGCTGACAGTCGGCGCAGTTGTCGAGATGTTGCTGGAGAGTCGCCTCGGTCCCGGAATCCATCCGGCCGGACAGTAACAGCGCCAGCTGGTCGTCGGGGGGACAGGTCCCGCTCATTCGTCACCGATGTGCTGCTGGATTTCCGACTTCAGCCGGGCCAGGACGCGGCTCTTGGCAATGTAGACGGCTCCCACGGAAAGTCCCAGCGACTCGGCCACCTCGGCCACCGGCCGGTCCTCCACGGCCGTCTGCCAGAACGCCTGCCAGCTGGCTTCCTGGAACTTGTCCTGGACCCGCTGGCTGGCCCACTCGAACATCCGTTTCTGAAACTCCTGGTCCCAGCATTCCTGCAGGGCGTCGATGTCGTCGGGCGTGTTCTCGATGACGGCACGAACGGCCGATTCGCCGCTGCCACGGGGTTGCCGCTTGCGACGATTGAAGAAATCCCGCAGCTTGTTGCGGGCGATGGTGAACAGCCAGCCACGAAACCGGCCCAGCCGCGGGTCGTAGTCGAGCCGGCCGATCGCCGTGGACACGCTGGCCAGGACCTCCTGGGACAGGTCGGCAGCGTCGGCGGCCTGCAGGCCCCCCTGCC
>Ga0163108_10002661_pt1 | contig 12860 bp, 33 predicted proteins | sample Fk1155metaG_FD_109644 | JGI IMG/M metagenome (GOLD analysis project Ga0163108, IMG submission 109644) | Marine microbial communities from the Central Pacific Ocean - Fk160115 155m metaG | ecosystem: Environmental > Aquatic > Marine > Oceanic > Photic zone | place: The Central Pacific Ocean...
GACAGACTTGTTTATATGATCACGACACCTATGTAAGCACACACATGACAGAAAAGGGTGCGTTGATCACAGCCATCCGAGCCGTGCGAGAGGACTTATGCGATGGCTTCGACGAGGATGAACTTGAAGATATGCGTGAGGGCATGCCCCACAACCATGAGGAAGATTTGATGCAGTACGATAGAAAGCAACTGCAAGGTATTGTCCAAGACTGGTGGGAGTATTCATTTGATATAAATGAGCATGCACAATATCAGATACATCAAACACAGGTGGAAGCATGACGGCACTTAAAGTTTTTATTTTGGTGGGAACGATAGATTCTCACGATGGTCAGTTTGCGACAGTCGAACTGAATCTAAATCCAGCAACGAATGGTGGACCCGCGATGGCGGTGATGCCGGTTGCTGCGTTTCCATGCGAGGTGAAGGAAGGTAACACATTTTATGTCGTTAAACTTTCCCCAGTGCTGGACGCGGTTATCATTTGTCAAAAGGAGCCGGATGAAAGTAGGTGACTTAGTTAAACTTTCGTCCTCGCACGGAGCATCGTTCCGCGCTGGACTTATTGTTGACCTGATAGAAAAGAAGTGTTGGCGCACAAAGGAACTTGGTCCCAAGATAGATTGGGATAAAGTTGAACCCGAGCCGCATGCGGTTGTGTTGATTAACGGCAACAAGATAACATTCCCCCTCACAGATTTGAAGGCTATTGATGAAGGATAGCGGAGCACCCAGCATTGGTGATCTGGTTGTCGCGCTCTATGATGAGCAGCGCGATATTTCTTGCGTTGGGTTGGTGATGGAAACGAGGGGAATCGAGTGTAGGGTTCAATGGGTATCAGAGAACAATCCTATCGGATGGTGGGCACGCCAAGCATTAAAAGTTGTTAGCCCAAGCGGGAAGACTGAAAAAGTTTAACGCACCCAACAAACACTTGACAACTTAGAGGTTGACTTGCGCCTGTTTGGGTGCTATATTATATGTATGAAGATTGGTGATCTCGTTATCTGTAAGTATGTGGAGGGTAAACCCATCGGTGTCATTCTCAATGTGCGCTGGCGCAAGGTCGGGTCGAGGGATCGCATCCGAATATACGATGTATTTCTGAACGATAGCGATTTCTGGGGAAACACTTTCCCCTTCCAGCCGCATCTGCTGGAGGCAGTAAATGAAAGTCGGTGACTTGGTAAAATGGATGACGGTCCTAAATGATGACATGAATCGTTATCAAGAAGAACTTGGACTTGTGATAAAAATGTCTCGGACAGGGCACAACACAGAGTCAGCACAAGTGCTGTTTAACGACGGCGAGACTTGGTGGGTCGATACTCAAAGATTGGTGGTGATAAATGAAAGTCGGTGACTTGGTAACAGCAACATGGGCACGGAGCATCAGCGCCGAGGCCAGAAACGTCCTTGGTATCATCATGTGCATTGATCCAGAAGAAATCGGAGACAATGAAGAAGTTGAAGTCATGTGGGTAAACGGATGGACGGATCGATCTAACCACTCCACGTACAATCTGAGGGTTGTCAGTGAGCAAGATTAAGATAGGCGATCTGGTGAGGATGAGGCACTATAATACAGGGCTTGTCGGGCTTGCCGTCCATGTCCACCCAAGCGAGTTGCACAAATCCGTGCAGGTAGGCATAATGTGGCTTCCGAAGCCCGGTAAAGTTGAGTGGGAACCCGAGAGTTGGTTGGAGGTTATCAGTGAAAGTCGGTGACTTGGTAAGATTGAAAGGCGACGATATTCGCGGAACTGCCGCCGCATGGACGTATGTTATACCGGCTGGTACGGTAGGCATCGTGGTGCCTCCGTATCATCTCGACAGCATCCATAATGCGGCTCGACCCTTCGTTAAACTTTTCGGTCTGGGAGGAACTCGCCCGTTTCTCGCTCACGATCTGGAGGTCATCAATGAAAGTAGGTGACATGGTAGAATCCCGCCATCATTTGATTCGGGGCATTGTTGTGGAAGTTGAACGCGAGGGAGGCAACAACCGCGACTACAATAATGGGCCAGCCGTGCGCGTCAAGTGGTTTGACGGCGATGATTCGATTGAGTGGGCAAATGTTTTGAGGGTGATTAGTGAAGGTCGGTGATCTGGTAAAGGTTGGACCGTTGCGAGTGCCAAAGGATAAACACACGCCATTCGTGAGCATTGTACTGGAGATTTGCTTGCCTGAAAATCATCGGAACGGAATGCACTTGATTAAGGTTCTGGAACAGGGACAGCCCAAATGGTATCCTGTTGGATACATCGAGGTGATAAATGAAAATAGGTGATCTGGTGAAAATAAGATATAGCAGAGGTCAAGGGACCATGGGCATCATCGCCACGGAGCCTCGTTGGGGCGTCAACCGGTCGATGCCGGGTGGAATCACTGACAAAAAGTTGTGTGAGGTATACTTTTTTGCTACCCATCAAATCGCAACCCGTGGGTGCGATGATTTGGAGGTGATCAATGAAAGTCGGTGATTTGGTGAGTTGTCAGGAGCGCGTGGGTATCCTCGTCGATTTGGTGTCGGACGATCCTATCGTCTGCACGAAGTGGTGGCTTGTCCAGTGGTCTAATGGAGCCCGCGAGACACTACGCGAGCGTTTCTTGGAGGTCGTCAATGCAGGTCGGTGATCTGGTCGAGATTGAAAAGTGGTGCAAGAATAAGTTTAGGAAAGCCATTGTTACGGAGGTGCCGGAATATCTAAGCTGCGTTAAAATAGTCTACCTGGATACAGGCGAGATTTCTAACGCGATGATCGCTAACTTAAAGGTGCTAAGTGAGAATCGGTGATCTCATATCGTTCAAGCCAAAGTCGTTCGGTGACGATGACTGGTCTAATCCGAGCATCGTGATTGGCGGCTTCATCAATGACGACCGACAAGCGGGCGGCTGGCGAGACATGATATGGATTGTTTGGTGTGACGGAGGCAGATATATGGTCAACGAAAGAAACGATGATGTGATGTACTTGACAACTCCTTGACAACATAACCCTTGACCATCGGCGCTTTCGGTGCTATATTATATGTATGAAGAAGAAAAAGACCAACACCCTAAAGCGCCGGAACTGGATCGCAGTCTCCGCGCACTTTCGTCGCGGTGGAGCGATGAAGAACCGCAAGAAGGCAGCGAACAAAAAGGCATGCCGAGGAAAGGTGCGAGCATGAAAGTAGGTGATTTAGTGAGCGGTACGCCAGCCACATCGCCCGAGTACGGAACGCAGAGTGTTGGCATTATCGTAGGCATCAATCCGCTTGATGGGCGGTTCATGGTACAATGGAACGACATGCCGAAGCCCTATCCCGAGCCTCGTCATTATTTGGAGGTTATAAATGAAAGTCGGTGATTTGGTAAAGCAAGTTAGTTGGGATGCTGCGGGTATTGTCGTTGAGAGACAGGGCGAAAACTTTCTTGGTGTGTACTGGCGCGTCCTTTTTGGGAACGAGTTGATTTATGTGCGCGAGGCAGACTTAGAGGTTGTCAGTATCTCTTGACACTCTCTTGACAGCAAAACCCTTGACCATCGGCGCTTTCGGTGCTATATTATATGTATGAAGGTTGGTGATTTAGTTATATGTGTGTCCGTGCCGGGTAGACCGGTGGGCTTGATTATGGAAAAGTACAATGCGTTCTTCATTGTTTTGATTTCTCGCGTTAATAAATCTGCGTGCTTTCAGCCACAACACTTGGAGGTTATCAATGAAAGTAGGTGATCTGGTATCTTTTCGTGGCTCACGGGGCATTGTCATTGATGTTGGCACCTTTGGTGTCGGATACGATGTGATGGTTATGTGGCATGACGAGAGTGAGCCAATGATGGAACAAAGCGTGAGATTAAAAAATGAAAGTCGGTGATTTGGTGAGAAACCTTAACTCTGAGAGCGGCATGTTGGGTATTATAGTTGGCTGGCATCGTCAGACCGCTTGCCGCCCCAGCCCAATAGTTTGTTGGAATGACGGCAGAACCAGTTGGGTTCTACAACACTTAGTTAAGGTGGTGGTATGAGAGTTGGTGACTTGGTGAAGATTAAATATGATGGTGTAGTGGCTATTGTCACACGGATAGAGCCCATGACTAACTTTTATAAGTCTATCACCGAGCCGACTATATGGGTGTTTTTGCATGATCAACCTGTACCATTCAGACCACACACACTGGAGGTTGTCAGTGCGAATCGGTGACTTAGTTAAACATTTTCTGACCGATCAGATCGGCATTGTCACAGATAAGAAGGTTTCTCGCTGTGATGGCGTTAGCTATCGTGTGCTATGGACTACACAGGGGCACTCTCTGTTTGGTCCCGGATCTAAAGAATGGTGCGGCGAAAGCGGCTTGGATCTCTTGACAACTCCTTGACTTGACGCGAGGGCAAATGGGTGTTATATTATAGATATGAAGATTGGTGATTTGGTTTATGATGATTATTATGGAAATGGGGTTGTGATCAGTATTGATCATCGTTGGTGTGGCACAACCATTTTCTTTTTTGCCACACAAAGGATGTGCTACCTCGATGATGATCTGAGAGATAGTGTGGAGGTGGTAAGTGAAAGCAGGTGATTTGGTAACATTGTCGTCGTATGCGTTAAAAAAGTCGGATCTATGGCTGTGGAAGAATGAGGTAGCAAGAGGCAAGCCGTTGATCGGCTTGGTGATGAGGGTGGAGGAGAATCCTTATACCCGTTCTTGGACATGCAAGAACGAAAGCATGTTTTATTATATCAACTGGATGCAGAATGGTCCTGCGAGCCGTTGGGGAAATCAATCCTACTACAAAAAGCACCAAGGCTATTTTCTCCGCAACGACTTAAAGTTTGTGAAGTGAAAACAATATGAAACTAAATGAACAAGTGGTGTGTGCCGATGGGTTCAGTATGAGTGTGCAGGCGCATGCAGGCGCGTATTGTTTGCCTCGCATGACTGGCGCATCGATCTACCGAGAGGTTGAGGTGGGTTTTCCAAGCGAGCGCGAAGAACTCCTAATGGAGTGGGCCGAGGAATCTAACCGACCCACCGATACCGTATACGGATGGGTGCCGGTGCAAGTGGTGACGGACGTTATTGCCAAGCATGGCGGCATCGTGACCGGAGAAGTGCCACGTGGGGTTATCCCCTTGGAGGCCAGCTAAAATGGGTCTTTTCAAAAACAACGGCACGGAATTAAAGCGATTCGATCTTGGGGATCTGGTGTATGATGAATACTATGGCGCTGGCATTGTGATCGATCTTGACCGGAGATTTGACGAAATGGAAGTTAAGTTTCGGCAGCCGGAAAATAACGTATGGCTTACCCCATTTAGCGTTAAAGGTCTGGAGATTGTCAGCAAGGCACAGGACAGAGAACCCTTGACAACTCCTTCACAAGATAAGGCTTGACTTACACCCGTTTGGGTGCTATATTATAGGAGTAAGGAGAAAAATGGGTTATCGTTCCGAAGTTGTTTTGTATGTGGGTCCAGAAGTGATGCCGCAGTTTATGGTCACAATGGCTAAGTGCCAAGCTACGCGAGCGATGTGCTTCGCAGACCATGAGCGCATGGTCAAAGATTATCAAGGCGAAAAGGGCTCATTCCTGTTCAAGTGGGGCTGGCTCAAGTGGTATGACTCTTTTCCAGAGGTTCAGGCTCTTATTGATTTTATGGATTGGTGCGACGGCGAGGATATTCCCACGGGCAAAAAAGATGCCGAAGGAAAGGACATCACCACATACGCAGCCGAGTTTTACAGGTTCATTCGCATTGGCGAGGAAATGGATGACAACGAATCACGTGGCGATGCGATGTGGGGCGATATTTGTATTGAGAGAAACATCACGTTTTAGGGTCATTAGCTCAGTTGGTAGAGCATCGGACTTTTAATCCGCAGGTCGTGGGATCGTGACCCACATGACCCACCATTCAAGGGCACTTAGTTCAGTTGGTTAGAACACCCGGCTCATAACCGGATGGTCGTGGGTTCAAGTCCCACAGAGCCCACCATTTTCAATAAGGAAAATAAATGACATATACAGCAGTTTTTCAGGACAGCGATGGTAAACTTATCACCGCTCATTTTATTGGTTCGCATGACCGCCCTCAAGCGTGGAAGGATGCTCACGAAGATCGAGAAGATCCGGCAACTTGTTTGGTTTTGTTGATCGATGGTGAAGCAAGTGTCAGAACATTCGAACATGTGGTTGACATTCCTTGATAAGTGCGTTATACTATTTGCAGGCTTCGGTAACTCAGTTGGATAGAGTACCGGCCTTCTAAGCCGATTGCCGTAGGTTCAAGTCCTACCCGAAGTGCCACCTTAACAGCATAAAAAGGAAATCAAATGTCATATCACGGAAATCCACCGCGAGACTATAATCGCACAGGGATCGCAGTTGTCAATCCACTGATCGAGATTCAGCGCAAGTTGGATAAAATCACAAAGTTGGTCAACGAGTTGAATACCGACGAACATGAAAATGCGGGAGTGATCAGTATTGAGCACCTATGGGCGATTCAAGATATTCTCGATGGCGAAGATGAAGATGTAAAGTAAATGTCAGTCCCCTTGACGCGCTCCCACACAGGGGTTATATTTATATAGTAAGGGCAAGATCCGCGATTTTTTTCCGCGCATTTTTCTCGACCTAAAAATCTTTTTGCCGAACGCACGGAAAACACAATGAAGATGACACTTGTAGTAGATACCGACGACCCGAAGGGCATTGATGCCGCGTGGGAAATGATTGCCGTTCTTCAAAAGCAGGCTGGTCACATCGTCAAGCCTCGCCCGTTCACCAAAGAGTTTGGGAAGATTGAATACATTAAGTCCCTCCGCAAGTACGTGCGCGAGCAAGTGGATGCCTTGAACGATCCCGATGACGATACCGTGACCGATACCATCGCCATGTCCAGCCTTCGCAATACCAAAACCTTTGCTGACCGCATTTTCAATGGTGAAAAATAATGAGTTGGAAGTATGGGATGATTTTGGTGGAGGTCGCTGACGACGGCGAGGAAACCTGTGAACTGGTTGAACTTTATGACATGGATGAAGATGGGCACCATGAGGCATTTTGCCGAGCCCGCGTCTTGTCGCCGGAAGAACTGGCGGCTGCTGCCGCCGACGTTGCTCGCGATGGTGTAAACCGTTGGTTTTTTGAAAATGGGGATTTCGTATGGGAGTTTTCGGAGGATCGAAGCTGGTGGAACTGGAGAAAGGTGAACAATGAGAGTCGGTGATCTGGTACACATGCCCGGTGCGCTGGACAACCCAATAGGTATCATCACGCGGGTCAAGCCTGATGGTATTCATCGAGGCGCGAACCTTAAACGGGTCCGTGTGATGTGGCTCACCGACACACCCGGCGAGGTATCATGGGAGCCGCGCAAGTGGTTGGAAGTGCTGAATGAAAGTAGGTGATCTGGTATTTGACAGATACCACAAAAAGTACAGCATCGTTGTCGAGACATGGGGAAACAGAAAAACCGGCAGGTACGTTAAACTCCACCAGGGATACAAAGTAGCTGCCGAGTACATGGAAGTCATTAGCTCCTGACATTCACTTGACACGAAAAAACTTGACGTAACCGCTTCGCGGTGCTATATTTATAGGGTAAGGAGAAGAAATCAATGGCTCGCGTAACTCTCGGTGATCGACTTGAAGTGCTGGCATCCAGCCCACATCTACCCGAGGGGCGGAGGCAGTTTGCTGCGTCCCTGCTCGCTCACTACCAAAAGCGCCGGTCACTTACGTCCGGTCGCCGGGTGTGGGTAGATCGGCTGGAAGCCATGGTTGAGGAAGCCAAGAGCCGCGATCCGAGCGAGTATGCTGCCGTGGTCGCTGAGATTGAAGATGTGATGACTCGCGTCGATCCCGGAAGCTGGTCTGCTGACTTTCTGGCAAGTATTCGCGATCAAGCCAAGCGCGTCGGTGCTCGACTGAGCCCACGCCAACAAGAACTGTTTGACAAGATCAAGAGCGAGAACACCCCCGAAATGGTGGGGCGTCGTGGTCGCTGGGCGCAGGAATACCGCACCCACCACCGCGAAACCGCTGCCGTCCTCGCTAACTACTATTTTCAAACCGGGTACTGGACGCAGATGGCTCGCAACATCATCGAGGATGATAACTACGTGCCGCCAATGGACAAGTTTGAAAAAATGCGCGGAAACAAGTTTGCTACGAAGGTGCTGGACGCATGGCGAGCAGACCCGAAGTATCCTGTGGGAACGTCGGTGACCGGTCGCGCCAGAGTAGGTCACCGACTTAAAAAGGGCGGCATGGTCCTCTCGACCACTGAACCCATCGTTAGTGCGGCTGCGGGCTGCAAGCGATACAAGGTGCTGCCCTATGATAGCCCTAAGCCGATCATAGTCGAGGAAAGGGACGTTAAACTTTTCCGGGGCCGTCGGCGGGCCAACAAAAGCCCGGCCTCTGGCCCGGCCAAAGTTTAAGCAACCCCTTGACAATCACCTGACAACTCAACACTTGACAAACACCCCATCCGGTGCTATATTATAGGTATAGAAAGGAGAAGAAATCTATGTCATGGTCTGGAACCGTTACCTGCTCGCACTGTTATAATCGTGGACACAACAAGCGTAAGTGTCCCACGCTCACAGAAAGCATCCTCAACGACTATAAGATGTGGAGCGAGGGCGTGAAGCGCCATGAGGACAGCCCGACCCAAGCCCAATACCACACCGAGCGTGCCGAACGCTACCGTATCATGTATATCAAGCGTACCAAGATCGATCCCGCAACTGGCGAGAAGGTCAAGAACAAGGTGGCGAAAGCCGAGCGCATGAAGAATGTGACCTGTGGCTATTGCCAAGAGACAGGACACACGCGCCGGATTTGCGAGGTTGTCAAGCGCGATAAGCTGGTGTTCATCGAAGCATCGCGCCGATGCCGTGCTGCTGCGTTTGAGGATGCAGTCAACAGGGGCATGGGCGTAGGCTCCATGGTCCCTATCCGCACACATGGCTATCACGGTCCAGATAACGAGTGGGGCATGTATACGTCGCTGCGCTACGTTAAAAGTGTAGATTGGAAGTCAGTTACGTCTGCGCGACCGTCATTGTGGGTAACTCACATTGAGGCTACCAAGCTGGCAGCGCCCAACCAGAACCAGTGGACCTCTCGCGACAACGTTGCGAAGATGCTGGAAAACTTTGAGGATGCACGCGGGATCGCAGCAGCAGAGGGTCAAAAGACCCCACCCGCTTCGCTCATTCCGTCACTCGACCCGCCTGCTGGCTGGCTGGAGTGCGAGCCTTCCACCATCGACGTTGCCTCTGTTTTCCCTACAAAGGGTGGCAAGTATGATAAGCAACGTCAGCACACCTACTCATGGCCGAGTGGCATCACGGCAGATGTGATCCGCGATCTCGGACTTGAAGAACACTGGAAGGGTCGCTTTTAGACCTGACATTTCCTTGACAAGAAAAACCTTGACCTAAAGCCCTTTCGGTGTTATATTTATAGTGTAAGGCAAAGAACTAAAACCCTCCCCCGGAGAATCCCATCATGGCTATTGATTTCGCAACATTCCTGACCGTCGCCCCTCACGTACTCAACTCACGGCTTCCCGTGCTTATCCGTGGACGCCACGGTGTCGGTAAATCTGAGGTGGTCTATATGATCGCGGAGCAGCGCGAGTTGCCAATCGTGGAGCGTCGTGCTTCACAGATGACTGAGGGTGACTTGCTTGGTCTGCCTGACACGGCAGATACGTCTATCAATGGTCGCAAGGCGACCACGTGGAACGCTCCCGACTGGCTGGTAACAGCCTGTGAGCAGCCTGTGTTGTTGTTCCTCGATGAAGTGGACCGTGCGACTCAGGAAGTCCGTCAGGGACTCTTTGAGTTGACTGACAGCCGCAAGATCAATGGCTGGCACCTTCACCCTGAGACTCTGGTGGTCGCTGCCGTCAACGGTGGCGAGCATGGCGCTCAATACCAAGTGGGCGAAATGGACCCGGCAGAACTTGATCGCTGGACCGTGTTCGATGTGGAGCCTTCCATTGAGGACTGGTTGAAGTGGGCTAACGGTCGCATCCCCTCCGTCGTGTGGGACTTTGTAAACCACAACCGCAAGCATCTGGAGCATGAGGGCGATTTTGAGCCTAACAAGGTTTACCCGTCCCGCCGCTCATGGGCGCGGTACTGTGGCACCGCTGACGCTGTGGGCGTGTTCGATGAGGACGGTGATCGTGACATGCTTTTCAACCTTGCGACCGCGTTCCTTGGCTTTGAAGCTGCCGTGTCCCTTCGTGACTTTGTTGAAAAGTACGAATGGCAGGTAACCATCGAGGACATTTTGGATGCCGGTGACTTTTCAAAGACTCAGAAGTGGGGGATCAATGACCACGCTGCCATGATCGAAAAGTTTGAGGCATCGGGAGTGTTTAAGGAAGATTTGACGGAAGATCAGATCGCTAACCTCGCAGAATACTTTGTGTCCCTCCCTTCGGAAGTTGCTATGAAGCTGTGGAGTGTGCTGGGCGACACCGACAACATTAACAATGTTGTGTCACTCCACAAAGCCGATACTCAAGACGGCAAGCGAGTGAGCGATCACCTTGTTGAGATTCTTGGCGGGGGCGATGCATAGTCGAGCAAGGCGACCGCCGCTAAGACCGCCGCAGATCGGAGATATTGTAAGGCTCTCCGGTCCCGGCGGCATCGGCCGACTGTATAAGCATGTTCACGGTGTGGGTATCGTGACCAAGATTGACAAACCACCTGATCGCCGTATCGAATACGAGGTAAAGTGGTTGAAAAGCGAGGAACGTATGCGATTCAATGAAGAAGATTTGATAGTGCTCTCAGATGTGGACAGATAAACTAAAAGTGGGGGATCTCATTGTACCCAAACCCGGCGTATCGCATGGCGATGGGCACGGGATTGTCATGCAAGTGCGACAGACTAACCGGCCCACCTACGGAGCCCAAACCATCGACACCGCACGCTATGAGTTTCAGATATGGCGACAGGGTAGTTATGTGTGGCTCCAAGATGTGGAACTGCGAGCCGTCTGGAAGCTACCTTGACATTTCCTTGACAACAATAACCTTGACGTTTACCCTTTTGGGTGCTATATTATAAGGGTAGGGAGAAGAAATAATGTCTGACGACAAGAAACCATTTGATCTTAACATGCACACCGCTCGCCTTTTGATGCGCGAGCCATTTTTCGCTGCGCTCTCGCGCCGTATCGACAAGATCGCCTCAACCGCGATCCCTACCGCTGGCGTGCGCGTCAACCCCGATAGTGCTCAGTTTGAACTCATGTATAACCCTGAGTTTTTTGAGCAGTTGAGCGATTCGCACAAGCTGGGCATTTTGAAGCACGAGTTTTACCACTTGATTTTTGAGCACGTGACGAACCGCAAGCCAGCCGATGGCTTGAAGCGGATTGACAACATCGCTATGGATCTGGCTATCAACTGCCATATCTCCAACGAACTGCCAAGTGATGCCGAGCCGGGTCCGACCATCGGCAAGGAGCCCATGAAGGCATGCATCCCCGGCGAAGGCATGTTTAAGGATCTGCCATCGTTCAAGTCTTACGAATGGTATCTTGAAGCCCTTAAAAAGATGCGCGACGAGCAGCAAGATCAGGAAGGCGAAGGTGAGAAAGGTGGACCCGGCGAACCCGGTGACGGTGATCCTTTCGGCGGCATGGACTCGCTTGACGACCATGAAGGCTTCGGTGAAGCTGATGGCACCACTGAGGACATCGCCAAGGAGCGCATGAAGGACACGCTCAAGAAAGCAGCCGAGGAAGCTGAAAAGGCGAGAAACTGGGGTACAGTATCCTCATCCATGCGCTCCGAGATCATGGACAGGATCGCCACCAAGATTGATTGGCGCAAGGTTCTGAGGTACTTCGTTAAGACTTCCCAGCGTTCCGACAAGCGGAGCACTCCGCGCAAGTTGAACAAGCGGTATCCGCGCATGCATCCCGGCAAGCGCGTGCGTCGTCACGCCAAGATTGCGATCAGCATTGATCAATCTGGATCGGTGGATGATGCCATGCTTGCCGCGTTCTTCTCGGAACTCAACAAGCTGGCCGAGATTGCAGAGTTTACCGTTATCCCCTTTGATACACAAGTTGCCGAGAGCAAGGTATACGTGTGGAAAAAAGGACAGAGCAAAAAGACTGAGCGCGTACTAACCGGAGGCACGTGTTTCGATGCTCCAACCAAGTACGTCAACGAACGCTACTTTGATGGTCATATTGTTCTGACTGACTTGTGCGCTCAGAAGCCTGTGTCAAGCAAATGTCAACGCATGTGGATGACCACCAAGGCGTACGCCGCTCGCCCCTACTTTTCAACTAACGAACGTATCATAGCCATCGACAGCTAAGGGTACGTTAAACTTTCCCAGGACATGGAGTATAAAATGTCATTTTCAGGACCGAGACTAAACAACGATGGTGTCATCAAGGCATGGCAAAATGGGCTAAGTGCCCGGAATAGCAGGACAACTTTGACGAGCGTATCTTATCCAAATGGACGCGCTGAGTTGTTCAGCTATGACTTAAAGATCGGAGAGCGTACACCGGCTGGTGTATTCGTGATCGGAGATTTCACCGCGCCCGCTGGCGGCTACCATTCACAGACCACATCGTGCCACGTGAACCTTAGCAAGCGCATGACCGGCAACCCTGTGATCATGCATCCGAGGGTGTGGGAGTGTTCACCAATGAGCGAAACGAAGCCCTTTTGAGATGAGAAAGTTTAAGGCCGGTGATCTGGTCAAGATCCGCGATGGAACCCATGCGGCTGAGATCCCTGATCATCGGGTTGGCATGATCATCGAGCGCGGCGAGGCTTCGGGAAACTATACCGAGGCTTACAC
>Ga0163108_10002663_pt1 | contig 12856 bp, 11 predicted proteins | sample Fk1155metaG_FD_109644 | JGI IMG/M metagenome (GOLD analysis project Ga0163108, IMG submission 109644) | Marine microbial communities from the Central Pacific Ocean - Fk160115 155m metaG | ecosystem: Environmental > Aquatic > Marine > Oceanic > Photic zone | place: The Central Pacific Ocean...
AACTTTGCTGATTTAAATTTTAATAATGCGGATAAAGTTCTAAAATCTTGTTCAAAAAAAAAATTAAAATCTGCAATTTTAATGATGGATACTTATAAATTGCTTTTAAAAAAAATAAAAAAAGAAAATTGGCAAAACTTAGATAAAAAAATAAATTTAACAAGTATTGAAAAAGTTTTTCTATTTATTAAAGGAATAATTGGATAATTGAATAAATCTATTCATATAATCGGAACTGGGCTTGCTGGATTATCATGCGCCATAAACTTGCAAAAAAAAAATAGAAAAATAACTCTTTATGAAGCATCGTCATTATATGGAGGCAGATGCAGATCATATAATGAAAAGGATTTTAATTGTCTTTTAGATAATGGAAATCATTTAATTATAAAAGCTTACAAAAATACATTTAATTATCTTAAAAAAATAAAAGCTAATAAAGAGTTATTATCCAATAAAAAAACTTTATATCCTTTTATTGACATAAAAAAAACCGAAGAATGGAGCGTTAAACCATATTCTTTTATCTTGCCATGGTGGCTTTTAATAAATTCATACAGGCCAGCAAATATTTCATTTATAGATTTTATTAAAAGTTTTAAAATTCTTCTTGCTAAAAAAAATGAAACTGTCTCTGAGTTGCTAGAAAAAAAAAGTTTGATTTACAAAAGATTTTGGAAACCTTTTACAATTGCCGTACTTAACACACATCCTGATGAGGCATCTGCAAGATTATTGTCTAAAGTTATTATAAAAACTTTATTTTTTAAAAATAATCCACTTAAACCCTTCATAGCAAAAAAATCATTAAATGATAGTTTAATTAAACCGGCTATAAAAAAGATTTTAAGTCAAGGTGCTAATATAAAATGTAATAGAAGACTTAAAAAAATTATATTCAAAAATAATTTTGCTGGAGAAATGATTTTTAATAATGAAAAAGTAAAAATCGCAAAAGATGAGTTTATTGTTTTAGCAGTAACGCCTAATGTTGCTTCAAAAATTCTACCAAATTTAAAGACTCCAAAAAAAACAAACTGTATATTAAATATTCATTTTAAATTAAATCAAAAACATAAAAAAATAAAATTACCAGAAGACTCTTTTTTTGTTGGAATAATTAATGGAACAGTGGATTGGATCTTTAAAAAAAAAAACATACTATCAATTACAATCAGTGCAGCAAATTATTTAAATAAATTTGATAATGCTAAAATATCAGAAATTGTCTGGGGTGATGTAAAAAAAACATTTAGTTTAGGTGAAATAAAAAAACCAAAATATAAGATAATAAGAGAAAAAATGGCAACATTTGTACAAAGTCCAAAAGAAATTTTTAAAAAACCAAAAATGCATACAAAATACAAAAATATATATCTTGCAGGTGACTGGATTGACATGGGTTTACCTGCAACAATTGAAGGTGCTATTACCTCTGGGTATAATGTCGCTAATTACATCAATAAAATTTAAATGAAAATAAGAAACATTCTAGAGCATTCTAAAAAGAAAATGCTAAATGAACAAAAAAAAGATGGGCACTGGGTCTATGAGCTAGAAGCTGATACAACAATACCGTCAGAATATATATTAATGAATCATTTTTTAGGTATCAAAGAAGAGAGTATTGAAAAAAAGCTTGCTGTTTATATAAAAAATGAACAAAACCCTGATGGAGGTTGGCCACTATTTTGGAAAGGAGAATCAAATATTAGTACTAGCGTTAAAGCATATTACGCTTTGAAAATTGTTGGAGAAAAAACTTCATCCAAATTTATGAGAAAAGCCAAAAAAAAAATATTAGATCTCGGAGGTGCGGAAAATTGTAATGTTTTCACAAAAATTAGCCTTGCTTTGTTTGAACAAATTTCATGGAAAAAAATACCTTCAATGCCAATAGAAATTATGTCATTACCAAACTGGTTTCCTTTTCATATCAACAAAATTTCTTATTGGTCAAGAACTGTTGTCGTACCACTATTAATAATTTTAGATAAAAAACCAAAAGCAAAAAATCCTAAAAAAATAAACATACAAGAATTATTTAAAAATAATAAAAAATTAAATATAAATTACGGGAAGGACTCCTTTTTCTATTTTTATTTATTTTCTTTCATTGATAAAATTATAAAAATTATTGAACCACTTTTTCCAAAAAAATTAAAAACAGAATCTATTGATAAGGCAAAAAATTTTATACTTAATCGTCTAAATGGGATTCATGGACTTGGTGCTATTTTTCCAGCAATGACAAATTGTACTATAGCTCTTCATTTATTAGGATTAAGGAAGGAATACAAAACTTCATTAAGCAGTGTTAGAAATTTAATTACACACAAAAAAAAATTTAGTTATTGTCAACCATGTTTTTCTCCAGTTTGGGATACTGGTTTAAATGGTCTATCACTTTTAGAATCTGGTCTCACATTAAAAGACCCTGCTATCCAAAAAGCCTGTAAATGGTTAGAAAAAAAACAAATCTTAAAAATTAAAGGAGACTGGGTTGTTAAAAATAAAAATCTATTACCAGGAGGATGGGCTTTTCAGTATGAAAATGATTTTTATCCTGATGTTGATGACACGGCTGTTGTAGCAATGTTTCTTGATAGAGCTGGATACCAAAATAAAAAAAATATAGAAAAAGCATGTAATTGGATTGTGGGAATGCAATCTAATAATGGTGGTTGGGGTGCCTTTGACAAAGACAATACATCTTATTATTTAAATAATATTCCATTCGCAGATCATGGAGCACTCTTAGACCCTCCAACAGCGGATGTGTCTGCACGTTGTGTTTCTATGCTAAGCCAAATTGATAAAAATAGTTACAAAAATACAATTAAAAAAGGAATTGAGTTTTTAAAAAACGAGCAAGAAGAAGAGGGTTCGTGGTTTGGAAGATGGGGAGCTAATTATATTTACGGAACTTGGTCGGTTTTGCATGCTCTTAAAGCAGCGGGAGAAAATATGGATGCAGACTATATAAAAAAAGCTATATTTTGGATAAAAAGTAAACAAAATAAAGATGGAGGATGGGGTGAGAATTGTGCAACTTACTGGAAAGAAAAAAAAAATATGCCGTCTATAAAAAGCATGCCGACTCAAACATCGTGGGCAATTTTAAGTTTACTTACATTAGAAAAAAATAATGACCCATTTATAGAAAGAGGAATTGAATTTTTAAAAAAAAATTTTAATAAAAAAAACTTATGGACTGATGAACATTTTAATGCTGTTGGATTTCCTAAAGTTTTTTATATTACTTATCATGGTTATGCAAAATATTTCACTAATTTAGCACTTTCTAGATATCAAAATTTAAAAAAAGGGAATAAAACTAATAGAATTTTTGGTTTATAATAAGATAAAATGAAAGTTAAGTGTAGTTGCGGAAAAATAATTAATTGTGAACCTGAAGGTGACTGCTGGTGTAAACAACTTGAATATAAAATAAAAAAATCAGATATAAATAATAAAATTGAGAAATGTCTTTGTAAAAACTGTCTAAAAACAAAATACAAAGAATTGATCATTCACAATATTGATATTTAATATATCAATAATAAATTTGAGTTATCTCCATAAATGCCTTACTTACCTAAATAATATTTATTAACAATTAATAATTAAGGATATTTATATGAAAATAACTTCTTATGTTTTGCTAGCTTTAATTGCGATTTTTGTTAATTCAACTGCTTATGGAGTAGAAGCTAGGGTTCCAACTGTATCTATTACTAAAGCACTACAAAATGCTAGAAGTAAGGATAATTTTGCTGCTTTAAAAAGTACTAAATTTGATGTTAAACAAAAAGTTTATAGCATTACTTATATTACAAAAAGTGGTGAAGTTGAAACTCTTAAAATTAGCAAAATAAACGGTAAAGAAATTAAATAATTCTATTTCTTAAGAAACAGGTCTCTTCGGAGACCTTGGTTCTTTAATTCTATTTTATAGCCACTTCTTTCTGATTTTCTTCTTCCCTAATTTTTTCTAGAGATTCTTTTACTTGTTTTTCAAAAATGTATTCTGCTGGCCTTTGATTATCTAATGGTATATCAGAAGCCATTTCTCCATCAGTTTTTATCCCGAATAAAGAAACATTAAGAGTTTTTAAAGGATTTTTTATTGAATCTTCTGCTGCTGTCGGCTCGTAACCACAATGTACCATACAATTTGCACATTTTTCATAATTACCTGTACCATATTTATCCCATTCAGTATCATTAATTAATTCATCAAAAGATTTTGCATAACCCTCGCCAAGAAGATAGCAAGGTTTTTGCCAACCAAAAATATTTCTAGTTGGATTCCCCCATGGTGTGCATTTATAATTTTGATTACCAGCAAGAAAGTCTAAAAATAATGATGATTGACTAAATATCCATTTTTTTCCCTTACCTAATTTAAAAATATCTCTAAATAAATTTTTTGTTTTCTTTCTTTTTAAAAAATTTTTTTGATCATGTGCTCTTTCATACGCATATCCAGGAGATACTGTAATTCCATCAACTCCAAGTTCTGTTACATAATCAAAAAATTCAGCAGTTCTCTTTGGGGTCATCTGATGAAATAAAGTACAGTTTACATTAACTCTAAAACCTTTTTGTTTTGCAACTTTGATCGCTTCTATTACTTTATCATATACGCCTTCACGACAAACTGAATGATCGTGTTCCTTTTTCAAACCATCTAAATGAATTGAGAAAGTTAAATATTGAGATGGTTTAAATAAATGTAATTTTTTTTCAAGTAAAATCGCATTTGTACAAAGATATACAAATTTACCTTTATTAATTATTCCATTTACAATTTCACCAATTTCTTTATGAACTAATGGTTCGCCACCTGGAATTGAAACTATTGGTGCGCCACATTCATCAACTGCATCTAGACATTCTTTAATCGATAATCTTTTATTCAGTATTTCATCTGGATAATCAATTTTACCACATCCTGCACAAGTTAAATTACATCTGAACAATGGTTCAAGCATTAAAACTAAAGGATATTTTTGATTGCGTTTAATTTTTTGTTCAAAAATATATTTTGCTACTTTAATTTTTTGTATTAAAGGTATTCCCATTTTTTTAAACTACTAATTCTTTTTTATTTTTTTTATATCTTATTCCTGCAGGTAATTTAAACTCAACTTTTTCTTTAATGCCATTCATAACTTTAACATTTGAATTTTCTATTTTTTTTAATTCGTTTACTACTTCCATTACGACAGCCTCAGGCGCAGATGCTCCGGCAGTTATTCCAACAGTTTTTACAGATTTTAACCATTTTTTATTAATATCAGAAGGTCCATCAATCAAATAACTAGGTATTTTTATTTCTCTTCCAATTTCTTCTAATCTTTTAGAATTTGAACTATTTTGAGAACCAACTACAAGTAATAAGTCAACATGTTTAGCTAAATCTCTTACGGCTTCTTGTCTATTAGTTGTAGCATAACATATATCTTCGACACCTGGACCTACAATTTTAGGAAAACGTGTTTCTAATTCATTAATAACATCTTTAGTGTCACCAACACCAAGTGTTGTTTGAGTTACATAAGCTAATTTATTTTTATCTTTTACTTTTAATTTTCTTACATCTTCTTTAGTTGATACTAAATGTACCCCGCCTGGGATTCTTCCTTGTGTACCTTCAACTTCTGGATGACCTTCATGTCCAATTAAGATTATTTCATAACCTTTCTTTGCGTACTTTATTCCTTGATTGTGTACTTTTAAAACTAATGGACAGGTAGCATCTAAAACAGGTAATTTTCTTAATTTTGATTCATCTTCAACTTTTCTAGAAACTCCATGTGCGCTAAATACTGTTACAGCACCATTTGGAATTTCTTTTATTTCTTCAACGAAAACCGCTCCTTTTTCTTTTAAATCTTCAACAACTCTTTTATTGTGAACAATTTCATGTCTTACATATACAGGAGGTCCATAAATTTTTAGAGCTTCTTTAACTATATCGATCGCTCTATCGACACCTGCGCAAAATCCTCTGGGTTGTGCTAAAATAATTTTCATTTTTTTTTATATTATCAAACTAAACTTACATTTCTACAATAACCATTATCAATAAACCATTGAATAGCATCTTTTAATGCAAATTTAGCTGATTTATAGTTATAATTTAATTCTTTTTTAGCTTTTTCACTAGAATAAAACATTTTTTTTTCGGCCATTCTGATCATATCAACAGTTAGCATTGGATATTTAAGATTAAATAATCTAGCAAAAATTTCAAAAATATATGCTATTGGATAAAGTGGTTTTCTAGGTAGCATTATTTTAGGTGGGTTGTTTCCACACAAAATTGAAATCATTTCTAACATTTCTTTTAAAGTAAGATTTTCTCCACCAAGTATATATCGTTCTCCAAGCTTTCCCTTATTAAAAGCTTGTATATGTCCTTTTGCTACATCATCAACATGGACAATATTAAGACCGGTATCAAGATAAGCAGGAATTTTTTTCATTGCAGCATCTAAAATCATTTTTCCAGTAGGTGTTGGTTTTATATCTCTAGGTCCAACAGGTGCAGCTGGATTTACTATAACAACTGGCAGTTTTTTCGTTTTATATAATTCTTTTACTTTTTCTTCAGCTAAAAATTTTGACTTTTTATAATGTCCTATCAATTGACTAACACTAACTGGAGTTTTTTCATCAGCGATGTCCCCTTCTATTGGTTTTCCTAAAACAGCAACACTGCTGGTATAAACAACTTTTTCAATTTGTGAATTTAACGCCTCCTCCATCAAATTTTCTGTACCAGTTACATTATTTTGGTAAATTTCTTCAGGCTTTGGAATCCAAAGCCTATAATCTGCTGCAACATGAAAAAGATATTTACAATCCTTTAGACATTTTTTTAATGAATCCCTATCTTTTAAATCACCGTATACAATATCAACATCTAAATTTTTTAAATTATCTAAAACGCTGGATTGTCTAACTAATGCTTTTACCTTATGACCTTTTTTTAGAAGCTCTCTTAAAACTGCCGAGCCGACAAAACCTGCTGCTCCTGTGATTAATGTTTTCATTTTTTAAAAAAATATTTTTCTAATGGTATTAAAATTGTTAAATTTGCTAAAAATACAGAAAATAAAGAAATAATTAATAATATTCCCATACTTGATGTTCCGGCATGTGACGACAGTGACAAAACAAAAAAAGCCCCTAAAGTTGTAAGTAAACTAAAAACAACCGCTGAAGGAGTGGAACTTTTCTCAAAATAATTTTCCAAATTATTAAACTCTTCTGTTCTCAAAACTGTTTGAATAGATGTGGCTGCGCCAAAACCAAAAAGTAATGGCAAAGCAATTATATTTGCAAAATTTAAATTAATTCCGAGTGCACCTAAGAAATACAAAGTAAATAAAAAAGCAGCAATCAAATTTACGAAAACAATGAAAACTTTTTTAAAATTTCTTAATGTAAAAATTAAAAATAAAATCGTTAAAAATATTGAAGCACCTATAGCTTCTTTAAAAGATTTAACTACTTCTTTTCCAGCTTCATAAGTAGTAAAGGAACCGCCAGAAATATTTAGGTTAATATTGGATACGCTTGCAATAAAACTCTTTTTATAATCAAAATTATCTAAATCTTTTGAAGGAACAATTTCGACTCTAATTTTTCCATTTTCTCCAACATATCTTTTTTTCAAAGAAACAGGAATATCTTCTTCAGAAATAATTTTTGCATCTAAACTTTTATTAAATCTTTTAATATTTTGATTTAAAAAATAAAAAAATTGTTTTTCATATTCAGTAAATGATTCTGAATCTTTATAGGAGTTTATACTTTTTTCTAATCTCTTAATTTCTCTTATATCAATTTTATTTTTATAATTTTTAGAAATTTTAAGCTGTAAATCTGATAGCAAATCATTTATTTTTGTTTTTTCTAGTGCAAACTCTCTAGGTGTTAACAATCTAGGTTCTTTCAATTCTATTTTTGGATAAAAAGTTTTAAATTGATCTAAAATTTCCAATTTTTTTTGTTGGTTTTCCGGAATTAGATCAAAAAAAGATATTGCTTCTTTTATTTCATCTGAATTAACAATATGATTTTTTATATCTCTAACCTCAGAAAAGCTATCTACTAAAATATCGACACTATGCGGGTTAACACTTTTATCTTTTATTAACTCGTTCATTGCTTGCACAGAGGTTGTGTTTTGATCGCGTAGTTTTATTGGATCATTTTCAAATTGTATTTTTTTCAAATTATTAATAGAAACTAAAATTAAGGCAAGTGATAAATAAAAAAGAACTTTACTATTTTTCTTTTTATTAAAAAAAGAAAACAATTTCATTCTTTCAAAATCAGCCCAACCTGAAAATGCTCCTTTGTCTTTTTTTAAAATTAAAAAAGCTGGTAGAAAAAATAAAGTTAAAAATAAAGAAACAAACATACCTGAACCAGCAATAGCTCCTAACTGCGCAACTCCTTTAAAAGAAGTAAAGGCAAAACTAAAAAAACCAATAGCTATTGCAATTGCGGTTAAAAATAACGCTTTCGATATACTTTTATGTGTATTTATTAAAAAATTATCGGATTTTTCATCAAAAAGTTCTACGGATCTTAGACAATAATGAATTGCAAAATCTATTCCTAAACCAATAAAAAGTACGGCAAATGCTATAGAAATTAAATTTAGTTCTTGAAAAAGAAGCAAGGCAATGGCTGTTGTCCAAATTAACCCTATTGTTAAAGTTACTAAGCTTCCAAGAATTAAATGTACACGCCAAAAAAAAGCAACGCTAATTATGATTAAAACAAATAATAATGAAATAAATATTCCCTTTTTAGAACCTTTTTCCAAATTGTTCAGTTCTTCTTGTTCCATTGGTACTGTGCCAGTTAAACGAATATCGAAACTTTCTTTGGAATCTAAATTAATATTTGTACGATTGGCATGTTTGTAATTGTAAAATTCGTGGTCAATGCTTTTTAAAAAATTTAAAGAGTCTTTTGAGGGAAAAAAACTATCAGTATTAAGTTTTGGCTTTAAATAAATTATTTCTCTATGATTAGCTTCAGATCCTTTAGCAAAAAGATTGCTCCAACTTAAACTATTTCCAACTTCAGGAAGTTTTTTAAATAATTTATTAATTTTTTGAATATATTGATCGTTTAGATCTGCTATCAAAAAAAGATTTATGGTGTTTAATAAACCATATAATGTTTGATCTTGAGAAAGTCTGGAAATAAAAGGCTGATAGGCAGTCATTTCATCTAAGCTTTCTTCTAATTCATCTTCTGATAAATATAAAAATCCATTTTTTTTAAAAAAGTCTAACTCATTTGGATAAAAAATATCATCAAACAATTCACCTTCTTTAGTCTTTACAAAATGATAAAATTTGGAAGCAATGTCCTGTGCAACGTCCTTTTCTCTAGCATCTATGACAACCATTATGGTATTTGAAAATTGAGGAAATTCTTTTGTAAATGCTATATCGTTTTTTCTAAAAGTTAATTCTTTAGAAAGCAGATCTGTGTTAGATGTATTAATCGAAATATTCTTATAGACAAAACATCCTGCAGCTAATGTAATCAATAAAATAAAAAGAATAAATCTTTTAGGATATGTTAAAATCCAATTAATTAATGAATTCACCATAGATAAAATTGTAACTTAAAAAAAATTGATTTAAAAAAAAATATTTATTTTTTTGTATATTGATCAATCCAGCCGGGATCATTTACACATCTGCCAAATGCTATTTGTTTACAGCATTTAGGATTATATTCTTTTCCTGTTTTTTTTCTATATTCGTCATATTGACCTGCTCTATAAAGATGTTCTAAAATATGGGCCTGTTGTTCTCTTCTAGTAAAAACTACTTTTTTGCTATCTCCTCCTCCTTCAAATGCGTTATTATAATCCTGCCAAAAATGAACGAGCTCGTGTAATAAAATTGTTCTAATACATAGATCTTTTATTGGATCACCTCCTTTAATCATGTACAAAACTTCTTTTCCTTCAATTTGATTTTCAGTTGGATACCAGCCGAGAACCGGACATGGTTTTTCACAGGCCATTTTTGACAGTTCTTCATGAGAAATAAATTTTATTTCTGGTTGATAATTTGGTTCTTTAAAATCAGCATTTACAACATATAAATGTGAGGAAATCCAAATAGAAAGAGATGCTATTACTATACTTAAAGAATCCATCTTAAATAAAATAAATCAATTTACTTTAGAATCAATATTTCTCCCATACCTTTACAATTTGTATCACCTAAATACTTTTTTATATAGGTATTAGGAAAAATATCTTTAAATTCATCACTAATTTTCTCAAGATAGTTCTGAATAACTTTTAAAAAAATATAATTATTTTTACCATTATAGTTTAAATAAGAAGCAGATAATTTTTGTTTTTCTAAAACTATTGTGCCTCTTTTCATTAAAAGACCGACATTGAAACCAATCTTACCTTTAACAATAATTGTACCTGCAATCATCTGGCAGCCAGTGAAATCTTTAGTGTTTCCTTTGATATAGATAACCCCTGATCTCATTTTAAATCCAACTCTATGACCCGCGCTACCTTTAACAACAATAACTCCTCCGGACATTCCTAATTTTTCACCTTGAATTGAACTTCCTAAAAAATCACCTGTATTTTTAGTTATTAAAATTTCTCCATTTTTTAAAGAAGATCCGGTGTAATTAGATGAAGAACCATAAACAATAATTTTTCCACCTTTCATTTTGTTACCTAAATAATCCCCTGTATTTCCTTTAACAATAATTATTCCATCTTTCATTTGACCGCCAATAAAGTCACATTTATCTAAATCCCCTTTAAGAAGGATTCCCTTTCTTAATTTCCCAGAAACAGAAAAAAAATTTGAAATTTTTTTTTTTTCTTTTCCATATGTAATTTTTAAAGATTTTATTGTAGATATTTCTTTATTTACAATTTTATCTGGAGTTAATAAATCCAAATTTATTCTAAATTTTAATTTTTTTTTTAATTTTAAAACTAAATAACTCATTTCATGATATCCCTTAAATGAAAATGGTATGGTCCTAATTTTCCACCATAATTACCCGCAGATATCGATCTAATGCCCTTATTAAATTTTTTGCAAATAATATTAATTCCTTTTTTCATAGCAAGAGATATGTCTTTTTCATTAGTTCCATCAATTACAATTTCTAAAACAGACTCATTGCTTTTACTTAATTTTGTTTTAGTAATACCCTTTAATGTTGGACAATAAGCATCATTTGTTGATGCTATAAGACTCTTATACTTTGATCCAACTTTTGATCCTGATCGAACAATTCCTCCAGGAAATGGTAAAATTATATTATTAACTTTTCTCATTTCTTTAACTGCAGCCTCAGATGACTTTAAAACTTCTTGATTTGAGTCGCCAATAATTAAAATGTTTCCTCCTCCTATACCGTTTGCAATACTTGTTTTATCTTCAATAACAAACTCTCCTTCCATAACAGGAATTCTCCATATTTTTTTATCATTAATTTTTTTTGAAACTTGAAAACCATCTCCAAAATATCTAATAGCGTTTCCTAAATCTATTTTTTCATCACTTTCTAATCCAGAAAAACATGCTGTGGTTGGTGAAGTTAATATACATTGCCCAACTCTTCTTAATACTTGTTTAGCAAGCCCTTTACTGTCCATTGCAAATAAAAGTACGGCGATACCTGATCTTCCATCAGGAGTTTCTGAAGATCTAATTTCTTTTTCTATTCCTGCTTCACAACCACATGCAATTACTGACGTTGCAAACCCTGTCATATTATTTATTGCTTGTTTCAACCAATACTTTGAATCTGCTGTGATAATAAGTCTTACAGCTTTCATTGGAAAAGCTTCCGCAAATGTATTTTCAATTTTTATTCCATTAATAATCATTTCTATTACATCTAATATTTTCAGTTTCTATTCCATAATCCCATAGTTCTTGATTTTGTATTTTAAAATTCTCCATTTTTCTACCCATATATTTCTCAAAATAAGGTTTAATTTCTTTTTCTATACTTTTGTCATAATCAGTTTCCGCTGTATAAAATTTTCCATTAAAAACTTTTTGAATATTTCCATTTTTTACAATTATTTCACCGTCTTTTAAAACCATAAATGGCTTTTCAAACATTTCCTCTTTATCTTGTTTATCATTATAAACCGTTATATTTGCTTTAGCACCAAGTCCTAAATGTCCAATATTAGTTAATCCTAAAACCTTTGCGGGCCCTGCTCTTGTTAAAATTGCAATATCATAAAGACTATATTCTCTTTTCAAATTCTTTAGTATTGAGTTTTTTTGTGCTTGTTTATTAATTTTTTCAAATTCATTATTTCTATAGGATTTATCCATTAACAATTTTATTAATTTTGGATAAGCAGTAAATGCAGCACCGTTTGGATGATCAGTAGTTAAATAAATTCTCCAAGGATCTTTAATCAATAAAAATAATTCTAGTCCTATAGCCCATTGAAGAGAATTAACAAAATTTTTATCTCGATACTCAAATGGAACTATACCGCATCCAGCTTCACATTCTATATCTGCGCATATCCATTTTTTTGGGTGCGCAAAATGATGGTTTCTATATTGACTCATTGTATCTGCTGAAGCAGTTACAGTTTGACCAAACATAATTTGTCCTACATCACAAGTAATATTTTTATTTTTATTTATATTCTCAGCTAAAAGACCTGCTCCTGAAGAAAATTTTTTATCTCCTTTATTATCATATGAATGATATTGAATATGAGTTAAATGCATAGGTTTTCCTTCAACTGCACTAATTTGTTTTAATGTGGTGTTAACATTTCCTG
>Ga0163108_10002665_pt1 | contig 12850 bp, 7 predicted proteins | sample Fk1155metaG_FD_109644 | JGI IMG/M metagenome (GOLD analysis project Ga0163108, IMG submission 109644) | Marine microbial communities from the Central Pacific Ocean - Fk160115 155m metaG | ecosystem: Environmental > Aquatic > Marine > Oceanic > Photic zone | place: The Central Pacific Ocean...
ATGGCCAACTGCAGACGATCTGGCGGTTCACTGCCGGTTTCGGGGGCAAAGGCCCTTTCGATTTCTCCCTTCAGTCGTTCCACCTCGCTGATCATTGTCTGCAGCGGATCATCAACTTCCCTTCTCCTGAGTTCCTTTTGCTGTTCGCTGGCTCGCTTCGGCATTGGCGAGAGAGTATCGAAACGGCGAAGCGAGTCGAGTGCCAGATCGACCCGATTGAAGCGGCTGAGCCGTTGATAGCGTTCGAACAGGGCTTCGGTGTTGTTCGCGTCAAGTTCCAGGACCTGGTTCAGCGCCAGGATGGTCTGAAAGTAGCGCCGGCGTGCGGATGGGGAATTCATCTTGCCGCCACGAAAGGCCGATTCAATGTCGTCCAGCACCGCGTAGGCCATTCCCAGGGCCAGAAATCCCCGCGAGTTGTTGGGCACCGAAGTGAGCCCTTCGTTGGCGGAACGAATCGTCAGGAAAGCGACGGCGGCGGTATCGGCCAGGATCGTCATGGCTTCAAGATCCCCGGACCCGCCGGTCAGATCCTGGTTGGCCAATCGCAGCGCCAACTCCTGCAAAGCCCCCTGGAAGGCGGGATTGTCCCGCCTTCGCTTGAGAATCTGTGCGAAGTGCGTGGCTTGGTCGATGGCCGGTACCGAGCGAGGCCTTTTCGGTTTGAGATAGCTGGTGTAGGCCGCGTCGGCCCGGGCCAGCTCGGGGCGAGGCTCCAGCTTGTCGGCGACGGTCCGAAAGGCGGTGTTGATGAAGTCGAACTTGTGCGAGTCGAGGAAGGGCTTCATCGAAGCCAGGGCATCTGCCTTGCGATAAAAGACGGCCGTGGTGGATCCGATGTGGGTCAGTTGCCAGTCCATCGGGTACTGGAAGAGGGCGAACATCGAGAGGTAATCGGGATTGGGGGAACCGCCGAGCCGAGGCAACACGTGGGAGATGCGGTGGGTGTCGAAGGCCAACTGCCAGACACGAGAATCTCCGGTCTGTGGCACCGGATACAGAGTCTCTGGAGACCTGGGCACACCGAGATCGGATTTCTTCAACGTCTGGTGAGCAGCGGAGCCTCCCGGTGACAAGATCACTTCGATCTCGTCAGCGGTTTCATTGGCCACCTGTGCCCGTAAGATCTGCTGCCGGCCCTCGGGCCCAATCACAAACGTCCGCAACCTCAGCGCCGCGCGGGTTTTTCGGTGCAGATTCAGCAGGTCCTGGTCGTCGCGGCCGGCGTACAGCCGAACGCGGCTGTCGATGAACGGACGATGACCGATCCAGATCATCAAGTCGCCCTGCTCGGGAACAAAGTTGAATCCTCGATGGTTTTCGTTGCGGCCGTGATCGCGGTAGACCACCAGTCGGCCGGTGCCCCGGACAATCAGGAAATCGTTGTCCGGTTCGGTCCCTCGCAGCGTCCAGGACACTCCGGGTTGTCGCGATTCGAGCGCGACTTGCTTGGGAAGGGAGATCTTGTTGCTGATGAACAGTTTGCGGAGCGTGTCGGTGACATCGCCCCGGTCGAGTTCTTCGTCGAGGTTGGCCGAGACGGTGAACAGGCGTTCGTTGAGGTCGCCGATCATGCCATCAACGGTTGCCGAGAGGGTCGGGCTGAATCCCAGCCCAAGTTTTCGGCCGTTTTCAGACGTCAGCCGACCGGTGATTCCCAGGAACGCCAGCGCAAAAAAGGTCAGAACCGTCACGGCTCGTCCACCGCGAGAGAACAGTAATTCGCGAGGTTCGGTTGAGTACTGCTGGGGAAAGGACGCCTTGAACCAGTCCTGTCCATTCAGTCCGGCCAGGACCGCAGCCACGAGAGCCGCCGGTGCCAGTTCGCGAACCCCGAGCAAGGCCAGCAGCGTGAAACCACCCAGGACCGCCACATGGCCCAGGTCGACACGGCGACGATTCAGGTAAAGTGTGAAACCGGCCGTGACGACCAGCAGGGAACCGGCGATCACGTGGTAGTTGATCCACGACCAGTTTCCCCAGTGACCACGAAAATACAGGATCGCCGTCAGGGGGTAGTACTGGAGACGATCGATCGAAGCATCCTGTCCCAGCCCAATCAGGTGATACGGTCTCAGCGCCGGGTACTCGGTTCCATAGAGCATCACCGGTGCCAAGAGCGTATGGACATGAAATGGGTTGATCAGGCTGGCTGCGACCGCTGCTGCGACGACTTTCCAGTACAACCGCCGTCGTTCGGCGCCCAGCAGAGCCGGTCGCTCCATTCTTGCTCCCAGCAGCTCGCCGGCCCCGTAAAGCAACAACAGGAACAGGCCGATCCAGGCCCGCGGATCGAGGTTGGCCCACAAGCACTGAACGCCAACGGCCAACCAGAGATCGCGTGGACGGTCCGAGAGCGACCAGCGATGCAGGAGCCACATCTGCGTGGCCAGGCCCAGCAGGGTCAGGGATTCCGGGCCGGCGACGAACTGCGGGAAGCAGACCAGCAGGGCCACGGTGGCCATCACCGACGACCACCAGGTCGGGATTCCCGGTCGGGTGACATGGACCACCAGGCCCAGTGTGACCGTTCCGGCGATGGCCGCAAACAGCGAGAGCCAGATGTCCTGGCCCGGCAGGCTGTAGAGGCCGGCCAGCAGCAAGTCGGTTCCCCAGTTCAGATTGACCCAGGGACGATCGATTGCGGTCAGGCTGAACACGTCGGTTGACGGCGGCAGCACACCGTGTCCGGCCAGGTATCGGCCGGCCGCTGTGTGAAGCAGCGTCGTGGATTGGTGGATGCCGTAGCAGCCCAGCAGGAAGGCGAGCAGCACGGTGGCCCAGCGGAGCATGAAGTCGCCCCGCTCGGCTTCCTCCTCAACCAATTCCGGCGTCAACGGTTCCCATTCCGGCAAGTCGTCTTCGTCGCTACCACCGGTGGAATCGGTCGTGGCAGGGAGGATCTCGCTCTGGGCGTCAGCGGTCGCCTCGTCAGCAGAATCGAGCTGCGGGTCGGCTTCCCCGGGGCCGGTCACCTCGTCGGCAGAATCCACGTCGTCATCACGCAGGGTGTCGTCGTCGGAAGGTCTCACGGCATTGTTCCATGCAGGAGTGAATGGACTCTGAAAGCGGTGGTGGCCGGTGGGTTTGGGTCAGATTGAGCCGATCTGTCCGGTGCCAACCCAGGGTTGCAGGACTTCGGGGACCAGGATGCTTCCATCGGCTTGCTGGTTGTTTTCGAGAACGGCAATCAGGGCACGCGAGACGGCCACGGCGGTCCCGTTGAGTGTGTGGACGAACTGGGTTCCCTTCTTTTCGGGTGCACGGCAGCGGATGCCGAGTCGGCGGGCCTGGTAGTCGGTACAGTTGGACGCCGATGTGACTTCTCCCCAACTGCCCCCGTCGCCACGTCCCGGCATCCAGGCTTCCAGATCGTATTTTCTGTAGGCCGGTCCGCCGAGGTCCCCGGTGCAGGTGTCGACCACGCGGTAGGGAATCTCCAACTCCTGAAACAGTCCCTCCTCGATTCCTACGATCTCGTCGTGGAATGCGTTGGACGCCTCGAGAGCCGGTTCGGTGAACCCGAACATCTCGACCTTGGTGAACTGGTGGACCCGGTAGATTCCTCGCGTGGCCCGACCGTGGGCGCCGGCTTCGGTACGGAAACAGTGAGAGATTCCGGCGAACTTCAGCGGCAGGTCGGCAACATCAAGCGTCTGGTCTTTCATTGCCCCTCCGAGAGTGATCTCGGCGGTTGCCACGAGGCTGAGGTCTGTTTCCTGGATCGAGTAGATCTGGGACTCCGGCCCCCGCGGCAAGAAACCGACGCCCTCGAGAATTTCGTCCCGGGCCAGGTCCGGCGTCGTCAACAGCGTGAAGCCGGCCGCCCGCAGTCGGGTGACGGCAAATTGGACAAGCGCCAGCTCCAGCAGGACAGCTTCGTTCTTCAGGAAATAGAAGCCATGCCCGGCCACGCGGGCGCCCGCTTCAAAGTCGATCAGATCATGTTTCTCGGCCAGGTCAACGTGGTCCAGTGGCTCGAAATCGAACTCCGGTCGATTTCCCCACGTTCGCAGTTCGAGATGGCCGTCGTCACCATCGCCTACCGGGGCATCCGGGTGCGTCATGTTGGGTACCAGAGACTGCTCGGCACGCAACGCCACCTCGATGTCGGCCAGTTCCGTTTGGTTTGAGTTGACCTGCTCTCGTAACTCGCGGCCACGGGAGATCAAGACCTGCTTGGCTTCCTCGTTCTCTGCCTCCGGGATTCCCGACGACGTGGTCTTTTGTTGCCGTCGCAACTCGTCACCGGCAGAGATCAGTTCGCCGCGTTGCTGACGCAGCGAACGAATCTTCTCCAGGTCGACGTCGGCACCACGATTTCGGCAGTTTTCAGCCACCTCGTCGAGGTGTTCGCAGATGAATTGCAGGTCGAGCATCTAGGCGGCCAGTGTGTCCGGAAACGGAGGGGAGGCGGTGACTTACCCGATCAACGGCAGGAAGTTCGAATCGTCGTCATCCAAAGAAATCACGTCCCCGGATTCCTCTTCGGAATCGATGTCTGCAAGCGGGGGGATGGCAGACCGAGGTTCTGCCATCACGGGCTCCGCGACGATGACCTCGGAATCGTCTGTTGGGTACCATTTGCCATCAGCACTGGCCACGACGACCGGGATGTCCTGGCTCAAGTCCAGGTCCGCCTCGGCCATTCCCTCGACGATCTGAAACCGGATGTCACCAATGGCCAATTCGTCACCGAGTTTCAGCGCGCCGGTCCGTTCGATGCGTTTGCCGTTGATCCAGATCCCGTTCATGCTGCCCAGATCGCGGACGACCAACCGGTCGTTGACGTGAGCCAGACAGCAATGTTTGCGGGAAACCCGTCGACTGCCCTTCAGCACAACGTCACAATCGCTGTCACGGCCGATGAACAGGACCTGTTTGTCGACCTGGATCGATGGACCGTCGGCAAGTGGTTGGAGGTGGACGGCCATGGTGAGTGAGTCTTCGCGTGGTCAGACGGGGGGGGAGACGGTGGGGTACCGGAATGTTGGCCCCCGTCCTCTTCATCTTACACTCTACCTCCGATCCAAGGCACGTGCTGATTTCCTTTCCAGCGGGGCCGGGCCGGTTCCCGCTCGCTGGCGAGGGGGTACGTCAGGCAGGAAGGAGAATCGCGGCGGACTTCCCCGATCCTGCCGGTTCGACCGGTTGCGGAATCAGCAGTTGCGTGGTGGGACGCCGAGTGATTTGCCGCCATCGATGCCAATCGCGGTTCCGGTGACCATCACCGCCGCGTCGCTGACGAGGAAGAGTACCGACGCGGCGACTTCTGCGGGATCAATCATCCGTTGCCAGGCCGCCGCCAGTGGGCTGGCGGCGATCATTGCCCCGGTCAGGGCCGCTGGATCATCGGCAGCCTCCAGATCGGCATTCATCATCTCCGTCTCCCCCACCGGACCCGGACAAACCGCGTTGACCCGGATCCGATCCGGCGCCAGGCAGAGAGCGAGACTGCGGGTCAGGCCGACCAGGGCGAGTTTGCTGATCGAGTAAACGGGGTCGTGGGCACGGGGCAGCAATCCCGCGTTGCTCGACACGTTGACGATCGATCCGCCACCGGTCGCTCGCATCGGCGCCACGGCATGGCGGCAACCAAAAAAAGGCCCCTTCAGATTCGTGTCGATGCACGCGTCCCAGTCATCCTCGGTCACTTCTTCGACCGGCTTGACCATCCCGATTCCGGCGTTGTTGACCAGGATGTCGAGCCGTCCGGTCTGTTCGGTTGCGGCACCGATTGCCGAAGCCAATTCGGTTTCGCGACGCACATCGCAGGCCAGTGACGTGATCCCCAGCGAGTGGAAGTGCTCCTGGTCTTCTTCGGGGCAACGAAAGTCCGCCGAGAAGACCTTCGCCCCATGCTCGGCCAGCAGCACGGCCGTGGCACGCCCGATTCCGTTGGAGGCTCCGGTGACGAGGGCCGTTTGGCCGGAGAGATCGATCGAGGGTGTCATGGACTCGTCCTGGAGAGGGAAAACGACTTCCGCGATGGTATCACGTCATTTCCTGGAATAGATTGCTCGATCAAGAAAAAGATCCTGACGGACCCAAGACGAGAAATTACAGTGAGTTACGTCTGTTTGTGTGGTGTTGATGCGGAAAAAGCGACAAGATAGAGACGAAGGTTTGTCGCGACGGAGTGGTTAACGGGTTGGAACGGAGTTCCGTCGAGACGCGGTCGTAGGGACGCGGGTCAATTGGAGAGTTAAAGATGCAATCAGGGTGGGACACGAAGAGGCTTTGGCGGTGGTTGCTGCTGTCTGTGACGGGGTTGGCCCTGCTCGGGCAGGGGCCGTTCACCGACACTGTGTCGCTGGCCGATGCGGCGGACAAGCGGTCAGCCAAGCCGGCGGCGGGAGCAAAGACGAAGGCGAGGAGTCGAGCGGCGAAGGCGGCTGTACCGCGGGCCGCCCTGACGGGGTCAGCACGCGAGATCGTTGATTTCATCAACAAGCAGATTCGGCAGGGCTGGACCGACAACGAAATCGAGCCATCGGCCGTGGCTGCCGACAGCGAGTGGATTCGGCGGGTGCACCTGGACCTGGTGGGAGCAATTCCGCCGTTGGAGACGGTCGAGTCATTTCTCAAGGATCGCGATCCGGCCAAGCGGACCAAGCTGATTGACAACCTGTTGGATGATCCCGGGTACGTCCGAAACTGGACGACGGTCTGGTCGAACCTGCTGATCGGTCGGCGGCCCCCTCGTCGCACCAGTCGACGCGGCATGCGGCAGTTTCTTCGTGAGGTATTTGCCCGGAATCGTCCCTGGAACAAGGTGGTCTATGACCTGGTGTCGGCCGAGGGGCATTTCGAGCGAAATGGCGCGGTCAACTACATGCTCGCCCAGATGACGATGCGTGATGACGGGGTCCAGGCGACTGCCAAGACAACGCGGCTGTTCATGGGCATCCAGGTGCAGTGCACGCAGTGTCACAACCACCCGTTCAACGACTGGAAGCAGGACCAGTTCTGGCAATTCAACAACTTCTTCCGTCAGGCCCGCCGCGTCGATCACCGCAAGTACGATCCTCGCAGCGGTCGCATGGTCGATGACTTTTCCGAACTGGTTTTCACCGACTTCAGCGAGAAGGTCTTCTACGAGCAGAGGGCCGGGACGCTGCAGATGGTTGAACCGAAGTTTTTCGACACGCCGGTCGACGCCAAGCCCGAAACCGATCTCCGCAAGGAGCTGGCCAGGTTGATGATCGCCGGACAGAATCCGTTGATCGCCCAGGCGATGGTCAACCGGGTCTGGGGGCATTTTTTCGGGTACGGTTTCACCAAGCCGATCGATGACATGGGACCGCACAACCCGGCGACCCACCCCGAGTTGCTCGAACGGTTGTCGTTGGAGTTCGTCAAGGCGGGTTTTGATGTCAAACAACTGATTCGCTGGGTCATCAACTCCGAACCCTACCACGTGACCAGTCGGGTGGGAGGCGACAACAAGGTCGACAATCCGGCTGCTGGTGAGGCACCGTTGTTCAGTCACATGTACGTCAAGAGCATGGAGGCCGAGCAGTTGTACGACTCTTTGATCGTGGCCACCGGGGCCCACAAGGCTGGAGGAGCCGGCTGGGAAGAGTCCGAGCAGCAGCGTCAGCAGTGGCTGCGACAGTTTGTTATCGCCTTCGGCACCGATGAGAACGACGAGACAACGACGTTCAACGGGACGATTCCCCAGGCACTGATGATGATGAATGGAGAACTGGTCCAGAAGGCAACCAGTGCCGAGCGAGGCAGCTACCTGAACAGGGTGCTTGGTGAGCGGGGCAGCGACACGGTCCGGATTCGTCGCCTGTTCCTCTCGACGTTGACTCGCGAACCGACGCGGCGGGAGTCCAACGCGGCGATCCAGTTGATCAAGGCCAAGAAAGGCGACCCGGTCAGTGCCTACCAGGACCTGTTCTGGGCACTCCTGAATTCCAACGAGTTCATTTTTAATCACTAGAAATCCCAGGGCGGGAGGGACGGGCAATTGGCCCGTCCCGGTTTCCGGGAAGCCGGGGATGAGAGATCTTCACCGGCCCCGAAGAAAGGACAAGACGATGAGAATTCCGACACCCCGAGGCATGAACCGACGTCATTTCATGCGGCATATGGCCACCAGCGCGGCGACGGTTCCCGCGATGCAATTTCTCTCGGACCTGCGGACCCACGCGGCCGACATCAAGAAGGCACAGAAGGCCTGCATCCTGATGTGGATGGGTGGTGGTCCGCCGACGATCGATATCTGGGACCTCAAGCCGGGCTCGAAGAACGGTGGCGAGTTCAAGCCGATCGACACCAAGGGTGACCTGCAGATCAGTGAACACATGCCAAAGACGGCGATGCAGATGGACAAGCTAAGCGTTGTTCGCTCGATGAGTACACGCGAAGCCGACCACGGTCGAGGTCGCTACTACCTGCACACCTCGTTTGTCCCCAATCCCACCGTTGTGCATCCGACGTTCGGGAGCGTGGTCAGTCGCGAACTCGGGGCGAAGCGACCCGCCTTGGAGATCCCATCATTCGTCTCGGTCAATGCTCCCTCGGGCAGCCCCGGCTTCATGGGCGCCCGGCATGCGCCGTTTGTCGTCGGCAGCAATGGCCAGATCCGCAATGCCAGTCTTGGCGACGACAAGAGTCGTCTCAACCAGCGACTGCGGATGCTCAGCGTGATCGAGACCAACTTCATCAATTCCAAGCGGGGCGAGTCGCCCAAGAGTCACAAGGAGATCTACCAGAAGGCGGTCAACCTGATGACCAGCGAGCAGATGGCGGCGTTCAAGGTGGACGAGGAATCTGAGGAGATGAAAGACCTCTATGGCACCGGCGGCTTCGGCCAGGGCCTGTTGATGGCCCGCCGGCTCGTCGAGACGGGCGTTCCGTTCATCGAGGTCGGTATGGGTGGCTGGGACCTTCACAACAACGTTTTCACCACGCTGCGTGATCAGCGGTTGCCGCAACTCGACCAGGGAATCGCTGCTCTGACCCAGGACCTCAGCCAACGTGGCATGCTCGATGACGTCGTCCTGGTCTGGATGGGTGAGTTCGGTCGTACACCGCGGATCAATGGCAATGTCGGCCGGGATCACTGGGCGGCAAGTTGGAGCGTGATGGTTGGCGGTGGTGGACTCAAGGGAGGCCAGGCCGTCGGCAAGACCGATCGAGACGGTACTCGTGTTGACGGCAAGGCGTACCTGCCCGGTGACATCTGGGCCACCGTTTCGCATGCCCTGGGAATCCCGTCGAAGACCGTCCATCGGTCCAAGCGGGGACGCCCGATGAAACTCGCCAACGGTGGCGTCGCGATCAAGGAACTGGTCGGCTAGCCAGCCGGTGGTTTCACGTTCGATTTCTCCACAGGATGCCCGTGTCGGAATTGCAGACCACCGCGCCGCAGGCCGAGACGCCGCGTGAGGAGTTCATCAAGCTCTTCACGCGGTACCAGCGACGGGTCTTTCTCTTCATCCTCTCCCAGGTTCCCAACCCGGTCGAGGCCGAGGAAATTCACCAGGAGGCCAACGTGGTCATCTGGAGCAAGTTTGACCGGTTCGAACTGGGCACCAACTTCTTTGCCTGGGCCTGCCAGATCGCCAATTACGAGGTGCTGAAATACCGGGAAAAACGACGGCGTGATCGGCACCTGTTCAGCGTCGACTTCATCCGCCAGGTGGCCAGTGATGCGCTGGAACAGGCTGATGAACTCGAGGAACGTCGCCAGTTCCTGGCGGCCTGCCTGGGCAAACTGCGGCAACAGGACCGCGAGTTGATCCAGCAGCGGTATGCGTCGGGTGAATCGGGCAAGAGCGTCGCCGAGTTGCTTGGGCGACCGATCAACTCGATCTACCAGTCCCTGTCGCGGATTCGCCGGTCGTTGCTCGAATGTGTCAACCGCCAACTCAGCACGCAGGGCACGTCATGAGCATCGACAAGTCTCAACGTGAAGATCTGGTGCAATTGCTCGAAGCGTTGTGCGAGGACCGCTTGGGCCGCGACGGAGCCGCGCGACTGGAAGAACTCGTCCTGGCTGATGCTGCAGCGCGTCAATTCTATCTCGATTATGTCGACCTGCACGGAACGCTTTACTGGGATACGGCCCGGGGTGTCGATGACTCGGGCCTGATCGAAGTGGCCGATGAACCGCGTGTTGCCGGCGCTGGCGGTCTGTCCGGGACGAGTTCACGCCGCTGGGGCTTGCGGGTCGTGACCCTGGCGACGGCGGTCCTGGTGGCTGTTGGCCTGGCCTGGCAGCCGTGGCGAACATCGTCGACGCCGGGAATTGTCAGTCCGGATCGGCCGCCGCAACCGATTGCTGGAACCGGAACCGGAACCGAGGTTGTGGCAGCGACCGCTGATCCGGTTCGCTCGGTGGATACCCGCCCGGCCCGGATCCAGGCCGACCCGGCACGACCGCTGGCCAACAAGGCCTCTCGTCCCACCGTTGCTGAACCGCTGCCGGCTGCCACGATTGTCGAAAAGGGCACAGCCGGCTCGTTCGAAGCGATTGTCGGTTTCGTCGACGAGCAGTTGGCTGCTTCCTGGCAGGACAACGAGATCACCGCGTCCCCGGTGGCATCCGACTCGGAGTGGCTCCGACGAGTGTATCTCGACATCGTCGGCCACATCCCCCCGTCGGAGGACGTGGTGGCTTTTCTCAAGGACCGTCGACCGGGAAAACGAGCCGAGGTGATTGATCGCCTGCTTGACGATCCGGACTATATCCGTCATTCGACGACAACCTGGGCCAACCTGCTGGTGGGCCGCGTCGAACAACCCGGTGTCGATCGGCCGATGCTGGAGAAGTTCCTCCGCGGTTGTTTTGCCCGAAACCGACCGTGGAACCAGGTGGTGTCTGCGCTGGTCGATGCCGAGGGCCGAAACGACCGGGATGGTGCCACCAATTTCCTGCTCGCTCACCTCAACAATGATGCCGCCCCCGCGACAGCGATCACCATGCGGTTGTTCCTGGGGACACAGGTCCAGTGCACCCAGTGTCACAACCACCCGTTCAACACCTGGAAACAACAGCAATTCCATGACCTCAACGTCTTTTTCAAGACCACGCGATCGCGTCCGGTCCGGGGGTCTGATGCCGTCGAACTTGTCAGTGTGCCCAGCACGGATGGCTCCTACTACGAGGATCGTCAGGGCATCCTGCACCTGGCGCTGCCTCGTTATCGAGGTGAGCCTGTTGAGCAATCGGAGCTGAAGAACCTGCGTCATGAACTGGCCAGGCGGATGACCGACGGTCGAGATTCCCGGTTGGCCCGCGCGCTGATCAACCGGATCTGGGCGCGGTTCTTCGGCCACGGATTCACGTCTCCGGTCGATGACATGGGGCCACACAACCCGCCCACCCATCCGGCCGTGCTCGATCGACTTGCGAGCGAATTCACCGCCGGTGGTTTTGACCTGAAGCGGTTGATCCGTTGGGTGTGCAATACGAGGGCCTATGGCCTGACCAGTCGGATGGGCGAGACGAACGGCATCGACGATCCGTCGTCTGGTCAACCGCCCCTGTTCAGCCGGGCCTATGTCAAACCGATGAGTGTCGAGCAACTTTATGATTCGTTGCTGGTTGCGACGCAGGCGGACCGGGTGACGGCGAGTGACTGGGAAAGTGTTGCCTCGAACCGCTCGCGGTGGCTCACGCAGTTTGTTCACCCCTTCGGAACGGACGAGAATGACGAGACAATGACGTTTGATGGATCGATCACCCAGGCCCTGGTGATGATGAACGGGGACCTGATCCGCGAGGCGCTGCAATTGCAGCCGGGATCCTACCTCCACGGGGTGCTGGTTGGTTCCGACAGTGATTCCGACAAGGTCAAGCGACTGTGTCTTGCGGCCTTGGGCCGATTTCCGACGTCGCTGGAAATGCGGGCGATCCGGGGAATGCTGCCGTTGCGGTCACCGTCGCAGTCCCGCAACTCGCCCACGCCCGGACCACTGGTCGAGGGGTTGCAGGACGTCTTCTGGGCCTATCTGAACTCCAACGAGTTCATCACGGTGCCCTAGTCGGATCGTGACGATTCGACCCGTGCGACCAACTCGCCTTCATCGATGACGTCGATGCCCAGTTCTCGGGCCTTATCCAGTTTGCTGCCGGCGTTCTCGCCGGCGACAACCAGGTTGGTTTTCTTCGAGACGCTGCCGGCCGCCTTGCCACCATGCTGATGGATGAACTCCTTGATCTCCTCACGCGTGAACCGGGTCAGGGTGCCGGTGACAACGATCGTCTTGCCGTCCAACACACCTGTCGTGGCTTGCCGGGAAGATGCCGGCCGCGGTTGACCAAGATGCAATCCCGAGCCCCGGAGATCCTCGATCAGTGATTCCCCGCTTGAAGAGTGGCAGAACCTGTGGACTGATGCGGCGATCACCGGCCCGATTTCATCGACGGCCGACAATTGCTCGACCGTCTGCCGCTTGATCTCGTCGATCGTCCCAAAGTGATCGGCCAGGACCCGGGCGTTACTCGCTCCGACGTGGCGAATGTTCAATCCCGTCAGCAATCGCCAGAGAGGTTGGCTGCAGGATCCAGCGATTGCCTCGAGCAGGTTCCCGACGGATTTCTCTCCCAGTCGCTCCATTGCCAGGAGCTTGTCTCGTTGGTCCTTCAGTCGATAAATGTCGCCGAGCGATGCAAGCAGTCCAAGGTCCAGGAGTTGTTCGATCAGTTTGATACCCAGACCCTCGATGTCCATCGCCGCCCGGGAGGCGAAGAACTTGAGGTTTTCGCGGAGTTGGGCAGGGCACGAGGGGTTTGGACAGCGAATGTAGACACCGCCCTCGTCCCGGACGACTGTCGTGGAACACTCCGGACATTTCTCCGGAAAACGGAATTTCTGCTCGGATCCGTCCC
>Ga0163108_10002666_pt1 | contig 12846 bp, 14 predicted proteins | sample Fk1155metaG_FD_109644 | JGI IMG/M metagenome (GOLD analysis project Ga0163108, IMG submission 109644) | Marine microbial communities from the Central Pacific Ocean - Fk160115 155m metaG | ecosystem: Environmental > Aquatic > Marine > Oceanic > Photic zone | place: The Central Pacific Ocean...
CTAATAACAAACTTCTTGAGGCACAAAGACTAAGAGAAAGAACAAAATTTGATCTGGAAATGATAGAGGCTACAGGGACTTGTGCTGGAATTGAAAATTATTCAAGATTTTTATCGGGAAGAAAAAGAGGAGAGCCACCTCCTACTCTCTTCGAATACTTTCCGGATAATACAATTGTATTTGTTGATGAGAGTCATGTAACTGTTCCTCAATTGAACGGTATGTACAAGGGTGACCACACAAGAAAAAGCACTCTTGCAGAATATGGTTTTAGATTGCCTTCGTGTATGGATAATCGACCATTAAAATTTGAAGAATGGGATGCAATGAGAACTCAAACTGTATTTGTTTCAGCAACACCAGGTCCATGGGAACTTAAACAAACTCAAAACGAATATATCGATCAAGTTATCAGACCTACGGGTTTAATTGATCCGGAAGTTGAAGTTAGACCGGCAAAAACTCAAGTGGACGATTTATTTCATGAATCCAAAAAAGTTATTGATAAAGAGTATCGAATTTTAGTTACAACGCTCACAAAAAAAATGGCCGAAGATTTAACGGAGTATCTACATGAAAACGGACTTAAAGTTAGATATCTGCACTCAGACATAGAGACCTTGGAAAGAATAGAAATTATTCGAGACCTAAGAATGGGTGTTTTTGACATTTTGGTTGGAATTAATCTTCTTAGAGAAGGTCTAGATATTCCAGAATGTGGGTTGGTAGCAATTTTGGATGCAGATAAAGAAGGATTCCTAAGATCCGAAACATCATTAGTGCAAACTATCGGTAGAGCAGCAAGAAATGTTGATGGAAAAGTTATTCTCTATGCAGATAAAGTTACAAAAAGTATCGATAAAGCCATTAAAGAAACAGATCGAAGAAGAGAGAAGCAGGAAGAGTATAATAAAAAAAATAATATCAGTGCTGAATCTGTAAAAAAAGAAATCAACGATATTTTAAAATCTGTATATGAAAAAGATTATATAAAAGTAAGTGAAGGATCAAATGTTGGTGCAAATTTAAAAAAACACTTAAAAGCACTAAATAAAAAAATGAAGGAGGCCGCGTCTAATCTGGAATTTGAAGAAGCTGCAAAAATTAGAGATGAGATAAGAAAATTGGAGGCCAGTGAATTAGAAATAAATTTGAATCCTAAGATTTCCCAGTATAATCTTAAAAAAAAGGTACATCCTCAAGGCAGATCAACTATGGGAATGCCGGGAACCAAAGCCAGGAAGAATATTAAAAAATGGAAGCAAAAAAAATAATTATAACTGGTGGAGCAACAAGAATTGGAGTGGCAATTGCAAAATCGCTAGCTGATGAAGCCACGGATATTACAATTCATTACAACTCGTCATCTTCAAAAGCAAAAAAAGTTAAAAAAGAATTGGATGAACTCGGAATAAACACCTGCCTTTTAAAGGCCAATCTGAATAAAGAAAAAGACACTGTTCAGTTAATTAGAAAAGCTAAAAAACAAATGGGAGGTCTTGACTGTCTAATCAATAATGCTTCGATTTTTGAAAATGACGATATATCTAATTTTAATTCAAAATCTTGGGAAAAACATATTACGGTTAACTTAAAATCTCCCTCAATATTAATGAGAGAATTTTTTAAACTAACAAAAAATAAACCTGGTAACATTATTAATATAATCGATCAAAGAATTTTTAAACTAACGCCATTTTTCTTCTCCTATTCCGTTAGCAAATACGCACTTACTGCTGTTACCAGAATCTCTGCAATGAAATTTGCTCCTAACATTAGAGTAAATGGTATTGCTCCAGGACCAACTATCAAAAATAAAAGACAATCTGAAAAACATTTTAAATCCCAGTGGAAATCTACAATTCTTCAAAAACAGGTTGATGTAAATAATATCTGCAATCTGGTAAAATATTTTATTGAAAACGATAGTGTAACTGGACAAATTATGAGTGTAGATAGCGGTCAAAGCTTGGGTTGGAAAACTCCCGACATAGTAAGGGGCAAGGAATGAAAATTATTAGATTTAAAGAAAAAAAACATTTTAATTATAAACGAAAGATACTCATTAGAGATTTAATTTTAAAAATATCAGTAGGAATTCATGGTTTTGAGAAAAGGAAAAAACAGAGAGTAAAATTCAATATAGACATTAATACTGACCCCAGCCTAATACCTGATGATAACAATTTAGATAGCATTATTAATTACGAGGATGTTATTAAAAATATAAAGAAAATTACAAATAAAAAACATTACCCTCTATTAGAAACATTGGCAGAGAAAATTTTTTTAAAACTTTTTGAAAACAGAAAGGTTAAGAAAGTTAGATTAAGAATTGAAAAATTAGATATTTTAAAAAATACTTCTTCAGTTGGAATAGAAATCGAAAAAAGTAAATTTAATGAGTCTTGAAAAAGGAAAAGAAATTATAAGACAAAAAATTCCTCACCTAACAAAAAATCCCGGAGTTTATAAAATGTTGGGTAAGAGCAGTGAAATTCTTTATGTGGGAAAAGCCAGAAATATTCCAAATCGTTTAAAAAGTTATATTGCTGATAGCCACCTCCCTATTAGAACTGAAAGAATGTTGTCTCTAACAAAAAATCTAGAAACAACAACAACTGCAAGCGAAAGTGAAGCTTTGTTGTTAGAAGCAAATTTAATAAAAAAACATAAACCGAGATTCAATATTTTATTAAGGGATGATAAATCTTTTCCATACATCTTTATTGGCCATAAAGATAAATGGCCACAGCTAACCAAGTTAAGAGGGAAAAAAAATAGAGACGGCTATTATTTTGGGCCATTTGCATCAGTTGGTTCAGCAAATTGGACTATAAAAATATTGCAAAAAGTTTTCCTGTTGCGTGTTTGCGATGATACTGTTTTCAAGAACAGGAAACGTCCTTGTATTTTATATCAAATTAAAAGATGTGCAGCACCTTGCATGAATTATATCAATGAAAAAAGCTATAGGGGCCTGGTAGAAAATGCCGTAGATTTCATTTCGGGCAAGTCACATAAAATACAAAAAAAATTTTCTGAGGAGATGGAAAAAGCCAGCAAAGAATTAGATTATGAAAAAGCTGCTATTCTTAGAGATAGAATTAAAGCGTTGACTCAGATTCAATCGTCTCAAAAAATAAGTGAGGCTAATTTAAAAGAAGCCGATGTAATTTCTATTTTTAAAGAATCTGGTAAAACATGTGTTCAGGTCTTCTTTTTCAGATCAAAACAAAACTGGGGCAACCAAGCATATTTTCCAAAACATGATCCGGATGAAAAAATAGAAAAAATTTTATCTTCATTCATAAGTCAATTCTACGAAAATAAAAGTGTACCCAAAATGATTCTTTTAAATACTGATGTAAAGGACAGACCGTTGTTAGAAACAACCTTTTCAAAACGCGAGCAGAAGGAAATAACGGTTAAGCTAGCTAAAACACACAATGAAAAAACATTATCAAAGTTAGCTGAGAAAAATGCAAAAGAATCTCTCACACAAAAAATTTTAGAAACAGAGAGCAACTCAAAATTAATTGACGATCTTGCTGATAAATTTTTGTTAAAATTTAATATAAATTTAATCGAAGTTTATGATAATAGCCACATCCAGGGATCGGACTCTGTAGGCGCCTTCATTACATTTGGGAAAGAAGGCTTTCTGAAAAAAAGATATAGAAAATTTAATATAAAGTCAGAATCTGTAAAGGGTGATGACTACGGAATGATGAGAGAGGTATTAAAAAGAAGATTTTCTAGAGCATTAAAGGAAGAAAAAAACACTCTATCACTTCCTGATTTAGTTCTAATCGATGGAGGGAAAGGCCAATATTCAGTGAGCAGAGAGGTATTGAATGATCTTGGATTTCATCAATTACCAATTATTGCTATTGCTAAAGGTAAAAATAGAAATGCGGGTGATGAAACTTTTTTCCACGAAAGCAAAACTATTAAATTCAAAAAGAATGATCCAATTTTATTTTTCTTACAAAGGCTTAGAGATGAAGCTCATAGATTTGCTGTGAGTGTTCATAGATCTAAAAGAAGAAAAAATCTTAGTAAATCTCTTTTAGATCAAATATCTGGCATTGGAAAAAACAGAAAAAGAGCCTTGCTTAATCATTTTGGTTCTGCAAAGTTAGTGGAGTCTGCAAGTTTTGAAGATTTAAAATCTGTCGAAGGAATTGAAGATAATGTTGCAAAAAAAATTCATAATTTTTTTCATGAGGATTAGTTGTGAGCATTAAGATACCTAATATTTTAACTATTGGTCGTATTATAATCGTTCCAATTTTTGTATTATCATTCTTTATACCGGGGGTAGTTGGTGATTTAGTTCCTTTTTTTCTTTTTGTGGCCGCAAGCTTTACAGATTTTTTAGATGGGCTATTAGCTAGGCTTTACAAAGAAGAGTCAAAATTAGGTGAGCTTCTTGATCCTATTGCAGATAAAATTTTAGTAGCTGCAGCTTTAGTTTTGTTAGTAATGAATGGAATTATAAAAAACTACGAAGTAATTGCAGCTATAGTCATTTTAACAAGAGAAATATTAATATCTGGACTTAGAGAATTTTTAGCCAAAAAAAGAGAGGTAGATCTTCCGGTTTCAAGCCTTTCAAAGTTCAAAACCTTTATACAAATGTTTTCTATAGCTATGCTTTTAACTGGGGAAACCGGTAATAAAATTATCAATTTTCAAGATTACAATGCCCAAACAATCGGCATTATTCTGCTTTGGATTGCCGCATTTTTAACTTTATATACTGGATATGATTATTTAAGGAAGGGTATAGATAGGGCAATTAGTGACGATGAAAAAAAATAATTCATGAGTTTGTCAAAAACCAATATAAGAGAAAGGCAGTTTCACAATCAGCTCCATTTATCTGGAGAGGAGGATAGAGTACAGCAAAATAAATTCTATAAAGCCCTCTACGCCTTACAAATAGATTTTTTGGATTCATTAAAAATAAAGACTAAATCAAAAGATGTTTTGGATTATGGTTGTGGAACCGGAAGTTTTGCTAAAAAGGTAAGCTCTTTCCAACCTAAAAAAATAGTTGCGGTTGATATATCAGAAGAAGCGATTAAAAAAGCAAAAAACAGATCGGGGATAGAAAATAAAAATATAGAATACAGAGTTGAGAATTGTGAGAATTTAAATTTAAATTCAGAGACTTTTGATGTTGTTTATGGAGGAGGAATACTCCACCACCTAAGTCTGAATAAATCGTTAAACGAATTAAATAGAGTGCTAAAGAAAGACGGAACGATGATCTTTGTTGAACCCCTTGCTACAAATCCTTTAATAAATCTTTATAGAAAATTTACGCCAAAAGCCAGGTCACCTGATGAACGCCCTTTTGAATTTAAGGATATAAAATTAATTGAAAGTATATTTAAAAATGTAGAGATAAAATATTATGGTTTTTTAACCTTGGTATTTTTTCCTTTTTATAAATCTCCAGAAAATTCTAAAGTATTTAAATTCCTAAGCGCTATTGATAGAATTATTTTAAACACAAGATATTTAAAATTCCTTGCTTGGTCAGTGCTAATTGAAGCAGAAAAAAATTAGGCTGCAACTTTTTTTCTTACAAGTTTTTGATAACTTTCCGACAAATCTTTTATAAGTTCACAAACGTCAAAATTAAATTTATCTATTTGTGAGACTGGTGTAATCTCTGCAGCTGTACCAGTCAAAAAGCAGCCAACAAAATTAGGCATCTCTTCTGGTTTGATTTTTCTCTCTACCACTTTTATTCCTTTTGATATAGCTATACCAATTACACATCTTCTAGTAATTCCATCTAAAAAAGAATCTGGCACAGGAGTGTGTAGTGTCCCTACTTTGTCTTTAAAAAAAATATTAGCACCTGTAGCTTCTGCAATATTACCTTCGTGATCCAACATTAAAGCATCTGTGTAACCTTTGCTCTCGGCATCATGCTTTGACAAAGTACATATCATATAAAGTCCGGCCGCTTTTGTATCCCAAGGAACCGAATTTGGCGGAGGTCTTCGCCAAGGTGAAGTTTTCAGTTTAATTCCTTTTAATTTTAATTTTGGATCAAAATACGATCCCCACTCCCATGCCGCAACAGCAACATGTATTTTATTTTTTTGTGCTGAGATAGCCATCATTTCACTTCCTCTCCAAACAACAGGTCTTACATAACCATTTTTAATTTTTTGAACTGTAATAATTTCCTTACAGGCATCATTTATAATTTTTTCGTTGTAAGGCATAATTATGCCCATTCTTTTTGCGGAATGAAACAATCTATCTGTATGTTCTTCGAGTTTAAAAATTTCTCCGTCATAAACTCTTTCACCTTCAAAAACACAGCTAGCATAATGCAATCCGTGATTTAAAAGATGAACTTTGGCATTTTTCCAATCAACTAATTCTCCGTTGAACCAAATTTTTCCTGATCTCTTGTCGTAAGGAATTGTTTCCATTGAGTTTAAATTAAATAATTTTTCTCTAACAAAAAAGTATATTTGTTGATAAAATATGTCAACATATCTGACCAAAATATGAAAGATTTACTTTATTTAAAGGATGAACAGATTAAAGATTGCATACAATTGCTTCTTTACGCTTACAGAGAAACGTTTTCTGATCCAGTAGAAATTTTAAAAAAACACTCTCTAGGCCCAGCACACCATAGAACCTTACATCTGGTAGAAAGAAACGAAGGAATGAGTGTAAATGAACTATTATTAAAATTGAAAATTACCAAACAAAGTTTAAACAGAGTTCTAAGGGATTTAAAACGCTTAAAGATTATAAAACAAGTTAAAGATCAAAGTGATACGAGAAGAAAGCTTTTGTATTTAGATCAAAATGGAAAAAAATTTTATAAAGAGGTTTTTGAAAGTCAAAAAAAACGTATTTTTAACGCTTTGAAAGATTCAGATTCGGACTCCGTAATTAGATTTAAAGAGGTTTTAAAAAAGATAATAAATGGAAAGAAGTAAATTTCACATTCTAGTCGTTGATGATGATGATAAAATAAGATCATTGATAAAACAGTTTTTATCTGAAAAGGGTTTTATAGTATCTTCAGCAGAGAATGCTGAAAAGGCAAAATTAAAAATTGAAGTTTTTAATTTTAACTTAATAATATTAGACGTTATGATGCCAGGTCAAAGCGGTTATGAACTCACGAAGGAGTTAAAAGAATCAAAAAATATACCAATAATATTATTAACGGCAAAAGGCGAAGTTGAAAGTAGAATACACGGCCTAGAACTTGGGGCTGATGATTATCTTGGAAAACCATTTGATCCGAAAGAACTATTGCTCAGAGTAAAAAATGTAATAAAAATGAATATCGATCCGAATACATTATTATCAAGCAAAATAGGTGAAGCAGAACTAAATTTAAATAAAATGACAATAAAATTAAAGGAAAAAGTTCAAAAAATTAATTTATCAGAAAAAAAAGTTTTGATGAAAATGCTTTCATCGCCCGGGAGAATATTCTCTAGGTCTGAAATTGGAAAAATTTCGAATATATCTAAAGAAAGATCTATCGATGTAATGATTACGAGATTGAGAAAAAAAATAGAGATAAATTCTAAAAACCCAAAATTTTTACAAACAATTAGAGGCTCAGGCTATGTTCTATGGATTAAATAATTTCATAAAAAAAATACTACCAAAAAGATTATTTTATAGGGCGTTAATCATTGTAGCTGCACCCATAATTATTCTTCAACTAACGATTAGTATAGTTTTCTTTGATAGCATTTGGATTAAAGCAAATAAAGGGATGACCAGATCGCTGGTTGGTGAAATAGAAACGTTATTTGACGTATACAGATCCGATCAAAGCAAAGAAAATATTAAAAAATTAACTGATATTTATAAAAAAAACTTTGATTTTGTTATTAATATTAAAACCGAAGAAAAACTACCCGAAACAAGATCTGATAGACGCTTTAGTCCGATGGATAGATCTTTAAGAAGAGAAATGAAAAATACTTTTCAGAATAGATATTGGTTTGATACAGTCACATATATTGATTTAGTTGATTTAAGAATCCAGACAGAAAACGAGGTTATTCAAATCTTTTTTCCCAAAGATAAAATAGCTCCTTCATCTGTTCGGGTATTTGTTTTGTGGCTAACTGTTCCTTCGCTGCTTTTAATTTTCATAGCTTTAATTTTTTTAAAGAATCAGACAAGGCCTCTGGTTAAATTATCAAAAGCGGCTGAAAGATTTGGGAAAGGTGAGATTGTTGAAGATTTAAGACCGTCAGGAGCTTTAGAAATCCGAAAAGCTACTTATGAGTTTGACAGAATGATGAAGAGAATTAATCGGCATCTTGCCCAAAGATCCGAGATGCTGTCGGGTATAAGTCACGACCTTAGAACTCCACTTACAAGGTTAAAACTTCAATTAGCAATGATGGAAAAAAAAGATCTTGCAGAAAAAATGAGTGCTGACATAGATGAAATGGAAAAAATGCTAAACGATTATTTGCAATATGCAAAATCCCAAGCAGAGGAAAACTCAACAAAAATTAATATTAATGACATGCTTAAAGAAATACTTAGAAACTATGATGAAAACAGATGTGAGTTGATCTCGGGAGAAACAATTATACTTGAGGGAAGAAAAAACTTAATAAAAAGATGTATTCTAAATATTATTGGAAATGGATTTGCATATGGAGATAAAATTGTGATTGAAATAAAAAAATCTCTTAATAGAGCTGTTATTACGGTAGAAGATAACGGACCTGGCATTCCTAAAAGCGAGTATTTGAATGTCTTCAAGCCATTTTACAGAATTGATAAAAGTAGAGGGCTTAATAAAGCTGGGGTCGGTTTAGGTCTTGCAATTTCTCAGGATATAATTAAATCGCACGGTGGAAATATTTCTTTATCCGAAAGCAGGTTCAAGGGATTATTAGTTAAAATTTCTTTACCTTTTTGATTTTTTTTTCTTTAAGTTATCAATCTCTTTTTGCTGTTTCTCGATTATTTTTTTCAGAACAATAAATTCCTCCCTGGTAACTAAGTCCAGCTTGTTAGCCAATTTTTCTCTGTTAAACTTCATTGATGTTAGAAGGCCTTTGGCTAAGTCTTGAGAGGTCAGAACCCCAGTTTCGATTAAGCTTGAAATCATCTTTAAAAATTTCTCAGGATTATTCATTTTTTTACTTTAAATTATAAGTAATTTAATTTCAATTGTGATAAATTAAATCAAAGATGATAGTTCATAATTTTGATCCTGTTTTAATTGATTTCGGAATTATTCAAATTCGATGGTACTCTCTTGCTTACATTTTCGGTATTTTACTTGGATGGTGGTATGGAAAAACAATTCTCAAAAAACAAATTGATCCCAATAATTACAAAATTTACTTATTAAAATTCGATGACTTAATAGGATATCTAATTATCGGAATAATTGTTGGTGGTCGTCTTGGTTATGTTTTTATCTATGACCCGTCTTTTTACTTGGGCAATATTTTAGAAATATTCAAAATATGGAAGGGAGGAATGTCGTTCCATGGTGGCTTGATAGGAGCAGCGGTTAGCATTTATTTTTTTGCAAGCAAAAAAAATCTAGATTATAAAATATACTTTGATACCGTTTCGTGTGTAGCGCCCATTGGAATTTTTTTTGGAAGAGTTGCAAACTTTATCAACGGAGAATTATACGGAATTCCTACTCAAAAACCATGGGGTATGATTTTTCCAAACGTTGACTCCATACCCAGACACCCTTCGCAAATTTATGAAGCTTTATTAGAGGGTATTTTGTTATTTTTTATATTAAATATACTGATCTTTTTTAAAAGAAGTTATTCTGGTTTAATTTCTTCTTTATTCTTAATTTTTTATGGTTTTTTTAGAATTATTTGTGAACAATTTAGAGAACCAGATAGCCATATTGGTTATATGTTAAATTATTTCACTTTGGGTTCAATATTAAGTATCGCAATGATATTGTTCGGTTTTTTATTTTTAATAAAAGTTTTTCATGATGAAAAAAGTAAATAAAATTTTTCAAAGATCTAAATCAGTATCTCTCGATTTGTATTTAGATAAAGTTCTGTATGACAAAAATTTTGGTTATTACCAGAAAAAAAACCCTTTTGGAATTAAAGGCGATTATATTACCGCACCGAATATATCTAATCTTTTTTGTGAAATGATAGCTGTATGGCTAGTAAGTTTTTGGGGGAATTTAAAGAAACCTAAAAATATAAATTTTGTTGAACTGGGACCGGGGAATGGGGATTTGTGTTTAGTTTTGTTAAAAACTCTTAAAAATTTTCCTGAAGTTTTAAATTCTATTAATATATTCCTTTATGAAAAGAGTGAAAAACTAACCAGGATACAAAAAAATAGAATAATATCAAAAAAAGTTTTTTGGATAAAAAATTTAAATAAAATCAAAAAAGGTCCTGTTGTATTTTTTGGCAATGAATTCTTAGATGCTTTACCTATTAAGCAATTTAAAAAAATTAATAATGATATTTATGAAAAACATGCATGCTTAAAAAAAAACAAGATTGATTTCATTTTTAAAAAAGCATTAAAAAAACAAGTTAATAAACTCAAAAACTATGAACTTCTAAAAGAAAATGGAATTATTGAATACCCAGAATATGGTTTTAAAGAACTAAATATCGTTTGTGAAAAAATAAAAAAACTAAATGGTGGAGCCCTTTTTATAGATTACGGATACAAGGCTAAAAAAAACATTAACACCTTGCAGTCTGTGATGAACCACAGGTTTAATAACATTAAAAAAAATATTGGAAATGCAGATATTACTTCACTGGTTAATTTTAGCTTGTATAACAAATATTTTAATTCCAAAGGCTTATTTGTGGAAAATGTAATAACTCAAAGTGAGTTTCTACAAAAAATGGGAATCGTTGAAAGAGTTAAAATAGCTAGCAAAAAAATGAGTGATAAAGATAGATCTGATTTGTATACAAGAATCCAAAGGCTAATTGATCCAAGTATGATGGGGAAAAAATTTAAGGTAATTTTTGCAAGGAATAAGAATTGTAATTTCTCCTTGGCATTTAAATAATGTTTTACTCAGATAATTTAAAAAAAAATAAAGATATTGAACATTGCTTCTTCTCTAGAAAGAATGGAATTTCCAAAGGTATTTATGAAAGTCTTAATTGTGGTATTGGAAGCCAAGATAAAAAAGAAGATGTGCAAAAAAACTTAGAGGTAGTTGCAAAAAATTTTAAGATTGAAAAAAAACAGTTAATTCTCATGAATCAAACGCACAGCAATAAAGTTCAGATTGTGGAAAGTAAAAATAATTTGGAAAGAATTAAGGCTGATGCAATGCTGACTCAAAACAATGAGCTTGCCCTATGCGTATTAACTGCAGACTGTGCTCCAATCTTAATTTATGAAAAGGATAAAAAAATTATTGGCTGCATACATGCTGGCTGGAAAGGAGCAATTAACGGGGTGATTGAAAACACATTAAAAAAACTTAGCGAGATAGGAGGAGACGTAAAACAGTTGTTTGTCTGTATAGGTCCGTGTATTTCTCAAAAAAATTATGAAGTAAAGAAAGATTTTTACTCAAAATTTACAAAAAAATTCAAAGATTATGATTCTTTTTTTTTAAAAAATGAAAATAATTCGTTTAATTTTGATTTAAGAGGTTTTGTAATTAAAAAATTCAAAGATTATGGTGTATCTCAAATAGATAATATAAACCTTGATAGCTTTGCCACGAAGAGCGAATACTTTAGCCATAGAAGGGCCAAAAAGTTGAGGGAGAATGACTACGGAAGATGCATATCAGTGATAAAGAAAATTAGTTCACAAAATTAATTGAAACCAACATTCAATGGATGTATAAGGGAGGTGTCCTAATGAAAATTTTATCAGGAACAAGCAATCCCTCATTAAGCAAAAGTATTTCAAAGCATCTCAAGCTAAAACTTGTGAACACAAACATTAAAAAGTTTGCTGACGGTGAGATCTATGTTGAAATAAATGAAAATATAAGAGGAAATAGTGTCTTTGTAATACAGTCTACCGCAACACCAGCAAATGACAATCTAATGGAGCTTCTTTTGTGTATTGATGCCTTAAGAAGGTCGTCTGCGAAAAATATTACCGCTGTTATTCCATATTTTGGATATGCAAGACAAGATAGAAAGGTTGTTCCTAGAACTTCTATATCCGCAAAACTTGTTTCCAATCTAATAACGAATGCAGGTGCACACAGAGTTCTCACGGTAGATTTGCATGCTGGACAAATTCAGGGTTTCTTTGACATGCCTGTAGATAATTTATTTACTACCCCTATATTCGCAAGATACATCAGAAAAAACATAAAAAATAAAGATCTTCTATGTGTTTCACCTGATGCAGGCGGAATTGAAAGAACAAGGGGTTTGGCAACAAAGATAAAAGCTGACCTGGCAATTATTGATAAAAGAAGACCAGAGCCTGGAAAATCTAAGGTTATGAATATCGTTGGTAATGTTCAGGGTAAAGATTGCGTAATAGTAGACGACATAATTGACAGCGGAGGAACAATTGTAAATGCTGCTGATGCCTTGGTTAAAAAAGGAGCAAAAAATGTATATGTGTTTGTCACGCATGCGGTGTTGAGCGGTGATGCAATAAGTAAGATTCAAAAGTCAAAAGTTAAAAAATTAATAATCACTGACAGTATTGATAATTCAAAAAAAATAAGGAAAGCTGGTAAAATAGAAGTTTTATCTATTGCTCAACTCATGGCAGAGGCCATAAAAAGGATTTCAAATTCAACATCGGTATCTGGCCTATTCAATTAGCGCTTGTTTTATTTCAAAGTTGGGTTATAAA
>Ga0163108_10002670_pt1 | contig 12839 bp, 10 predicted proteins | sample Fk1155metaG_FD_109644 | JGI IMG/M metagenome (GOLD analysis project Ga0163108, IMG submission 109644) | Marine microbial communities from the Central Pacific Ocean - Fk160115 155m metaG | ecosystem: Environmental > Aquatic > Marine > Oceanic > Photic zone | place: The Central Pacific Ocean...
CGAAGGCAGTGGTTCCGACGAAGGCAGTGGTTCCGACGAAGGCAGTGGTTCCGACGAAGGCAGTGGTTCCGGTGAAGGCAGTGGTTCCGGCGAAGGCAGCGGCACTGGCGATGATGTCACCGTGGCCGAGTGGCCATTCGCGGGTAGCTATGAAGGCGCGCTCTTTATGAGGGCTTTGGCGTCCACCTTGGGCGAATGGTGCGAAGGCTCAATGGTCGTGGTCGTCGACGAAGATGCTTCCATTGTTGGTGATGGGGCTTGTGAATGGAACTTGTATGGAACGGATCACTCCTCATGGGGCACGGGTACCGCAGATGTCTATTTCTCTGGTGTGCTGAATCTCGCTGGTGAGATCGAGGAAGGGTTCCTCGATGTCGATACCTCATACTCTGGTAGCGATGATTTCCGAGGCACGGTGGAGGGCTTGCACACGGAGAGCAGCACCCGTGTCGAGATGGGTTTCGAATGGTACTACGACAACGTCATTATCTTCGAACGATACTGACGACCCTAATTTCGTGCCCCGAAAATTGCGGTACCAATGCGCACAATGGTGCTGCCTTCGCGAATTGCCACACGGTAATCCCGACTCATCCCCATCGAAAGCACATCGGTCTGTAAACCGGCCGCTTGGCCTTCTTTGGCCAAGTGAGCCACTTCAGCAAAGTACGGCGCACAGTCCTCGGGGTCCTCTGTCATTGGCGGGAGTGTCATAAAACCACGGACCGTCAGCAGATCGATGCCTTCAATGGCTTTTGCGAGTTCTAGGGCCGATCCGGGAACCACACCCCCTTTGTTCGTGTCTTCGCCTGTGTTCACCTGTATCAGAACGCCGATGTTGTTCGGAGCCCGATTGGCGATGGCCTGTGCAAGATCGATGCTGTCCACGGTGTGGATGATTTGGGCCCATGGAACCACATACTTCACTTTGTTCTTTTGTAGCCTCCCGATGAAATGCCATTCAGGGGGAGGGGAGTGGCTGGCAAGCAGAGGCCCTTTGTCTCTCATTTCTTGTGCACGATTTTCGGCGAGCAAGGTCTGTCCAGCACACAGGGCTTCGCGAATCAATTCGACGGGTTTTGTTTTGCAAGCACCGAGAACGCGTACTTCTGAAGGATCGCGTCCAGCGTCGATGCAAGCGGCAGATACCTCTTGCTGTACGGTACGGATTCGCTCGGCGATGCTCATGGGTTCTCCCGGTTGATGCCCACAGATAGCATGGGTTGAATCACCATATCGAGCGGGAGTCCGACCACGTTGGTTGTGCTACCGACGACCCGTTCGATCAGGCTCGCGCCATCACCTTGAATGGCGTAGCCGCCGGCTTTGTCAGTACCCTCTCCCGTGGCGATGTACCGAGAGATTTCGATCTCCGTCAATGCGCGAAACAAGACCCGGGATGTTCGGTGGCCCCGAAAAATACGACGACCCGAATCGTGTCTTTTGGTTCCCGTCCAGCGAAGGCACCACGCTGTTGTTACGCGGTGCCAATCACCCGACAGCGTTTGAAGCATGCGTGCTGCATCCGCTTCACTTGTCGGCTTTTCGAAGATGTTGTCGTCTCTGTGCACGATGGTGTCGGCAGCCAGAACCCATGCCGATTCTGGATGGACCGCCTGGGCCTTTTCTCGTGCCAAACGCCGCACATAGTCGAGCGGACTTTCTGTACCTTCACGGATCTCTGGGATGTCCGGAGGCATCACAGCCGCAATTTGAAATCCGGCCAACTGTAGAAGTTGGCGTCGGCGCGGCGAACCACTGGCAAGAATCAGTTTGGACATGATGGGGGTTTAACCTTTCAGGTCGCCTAGGATTTCGGTCCATCGTCCATTGGCAATAGAACGTTCGATGGGCTCCGCATTGGGAATGACCACAAGCCCGATTTCAGTTTTGGGGCTGTTGTCCAAGAGACCCAAAAGCGTCCGAATCAGCCCACCATGTGCGACCACGAGAACGGGTCCGTTTGCCTCGATGGATGCCAGTAGCGCTATGGAACGCAGGGCGATTTGAGCCAAGCTTTCCCCACCGGGCGCTGACCCATGCCATGTGAGGAGACGCTCGCGTTTACCGCTTTGCTTGATGACATCGATAGAGCAACCCTGCCATTCTCCCAAATGTCTCTCCCGAAGCGCGGGATCACATTGAAGGGTGCAATCGAAATGACCGGAAGCCAAGGCGATTTCTGCCGTCTCCTTGGCGCGGCGTAGATCGGAACTCCAAGCGGTAAGCTGCCGTTCATTTCCCAGCATTTGTTTGAGAAGCAAGCCGGCCGCTTTGGCTTGTGTCCTGCCATGTTCGGTCAGTGAGACATCCTGGTGACCAGAGAACACTCTCGCTCGGTTGGCTTCACTTTCCCCATGGCGGAGGAAGATCCATCGATTCACTTTGCGTTTGCGCTTGGTCGACTCGAGTCAGCTTTCGTGGACTTCTTTCGAGGTGCTGTTTTACCATTCGAGATGTCCAGGTCGCCCAACCCGCTGGCGAGCGCACCCCGGATACGCTCCTCTGCGACCAGAAGCATGGCCGTATCGGGCCGAGAGCCCAAGAGGTTTTCCACTTCGGCCGTGAGGGTGCCCAATGGTCCTTTTCGGATCAGCCTGCGTTTGATGCGGTTTACGCCCAGTCGGACTTCAGGGCCCAGTGGGATCGCAGCATAGAGTTGCCGCATCAGCAGGAAGAATCGATTGCGAAGAATCGCTAGGGCCACTTGGTCCCAAGGACCTGAAGTCTGCTCAATTCGCATCGCACGCAAGGCCGGTAAGATTCCGGTGGCTTCGCCCACGGAAATGTAACGAATCACCGTATGGCTTACGCGGTCATCCTCGTTGTGCAGCATTGCGATTTCTCTGGCAATGGTGAGTTTCGTTAGGGTGGCGATCCGCTGTGCAATGTTTTCCGGGATACCGCGTTCCAAGTGTGCGGCACTCATCTTGGCCAATTGTTCTTGGTGTGCGGCACCTCGAACGCGCGGCAACTGCCGAAGCACTTCACGAATGGTGTCTGTTGGATCTCCGACCAAGCCTGATTCACCTGCAGTCAGGGCAAAGGCTGCAAGTGCCGTGATTGCATTTTGAACCTCGATCCAGGCCTTATATTTCGCCTCAAAGCTTGCATCACAGTTGTCGATTTCAGACCGGATTTGATTTCCGTTCACCATGTCCATGGCGATCAGCCATGCACGTGTGATTTGAGAAGCCGTTGCGCCCGTCCATTCTTTCAGCACGGGGAAGAAGAGCACACCTGCATCGCCGACCACCTCGGTAATCAATACGGTCATACCGATGGATGTATGCAGCATGTGATTCGGAATGTAGTTGCTGTATTTCTTGCGGATTTCTTCTGGAAAATAGCTGAGAACCCGGTCTTCGAATCCAGGAATGTCAGTAGGGTTCGATGAGAGCAAGTCCTTAAAGATGTGCGTCTTTACGTGGGCCGCAAGCACAGCGAGTTCGGGCCGTGTAAGGCCTGTCCGTGCTTGCGCCCTGCGGTGAAGATCATCATCACTGGGGAGGATCAAAGCCGTTCGTGTGGTATTTGATTTCTTGCATACCCAATCGATTGTCCGACTGAAAAACAGCGGATCTCGTGCTGAGCGGATTTGGTCCAAACTGAGTTGGTTGGCATGGGTGTCTGAGTTGTCCAAAACCAGTTCGGCGACAACTTCAGTCAGGCTCTCAAGCAGTGTGTTCCGTGATTCCGTCTTCAGTTTCCCATCGGTGACAACGTTGCTGAGGAGGATCTTGAGGTTGACCTCGTGGTCGGACATATCGACCCCACCCGAGTTGTCGATCGCATCATTGTTGAGCCGTCCACCATTCAGGGCGTATTCCACACGTGCAGCCTGTGTCAGTCCCAGGTTTCCGCCTTCGCCGATGATCTTGCACCGCAGTTCGTTTGCGTTGATTCGCAAGTTGTCATTGGTTGCATCGCCCACATCTTGGTGGGTTTCTTCACTGGATTTGACGTAGGTCCCAATGCCACCATTCCAAAGGAGATCGGTGGGCATCCGGAGGATGACACGGATGACGGTGTCGACTTCCAGTTCATCGCTCATCACACCCAGAACGTCTTTCATTTCCGGGGTAAGTTTGATCGACTTGGCTTGCCGGCTGAATATCCCGCCGCCTTTGCTGATCAGGTCGGTGTTGTAGTGTTCCCAGCCTTGGACCTCTTTGAACATCCTCAGTCTTTCTTCATAGGATGTTTTGGGGTCCGGGTCCGGATCGATAAAGATGTGGCGGTGGTTGAAGGCTGCAACCAACTTCATGTGGGGTGTTTCAATGACCCCGTTGCCGAACACATCTCCACCAGGATCACCAATTGCGACGCAGGTAAACGGCTCTTCGTATGGGTTGACGCCCATCTCGGCGAAGTGTCTTTGGGTGGTTTTCCAGGCACCCCGCGCGGTGATGCCAACTTTTTTGTGGTCGTAGCCATTGGAACCGCCACTCGCGAAGGCATCGTCTAGCCAAAAGCCATACTCTCTGGCCACGCCATTTGCGGTGTCTGACAGATGTGCGGTGCCCTTGTCAGCTGCAACAACCAAATAGGTATCGGTTTCATCGTGACGAACGACATTCGGTGGGTGGACAGTCTTGGTATCCACAATGTTGTCCGTGATGTCCAATAGTCCCCGTATGAGGAATGTGTACAAGCGATCCGCTTCCGCACGGCGAAGGTTTCGATCGGCGTAGCTCTTTTTCAAGAAAAAACCGCCTTTCGCGCCTTCCGGGACGATCAGCACGTTCTTTACCATTTGGGTGGTCGCGAGTCCGTGGACCTCACGGCGGTAGTCTTCTCTGTCCGACCAGCGAATACCGCCTCTTGCGATTTCGCCACCGCGCAGGTGGACACCTTCCATTTCTGGGTGGTGTACGTAGACCTCGAACTTCATTCTTGGTTCTGGCATTTGCCAGATGTGGTTGCAATCGACCTTGAAGCTGATGTAGTGCTCAATCCGATCCGTTCGGTAAAAGTTCGTTCGGAGCGTGGACTCGATCAAGTTGAACAGGGTGCGGAAGGTTACATCTTGATCGTGTGCGGTAAGGCTTCGAATTTGTGCTTCAAAACTTTCTTTTGGTTCAAGCATCGCTTTGGAACGGTCACCTGTGAGGTCTGGATCAAAGCGGGCATGAAAATACCGCCAAAGATCGAGAACCAATCCAGGGTTCGCCAATAGGATCTCTTCGATGCGCGACAAGGTGTACCGAAGCCCCAATTGCCGTGCGTACCCAAGGTAGCCACGAATCATGTCCACGGCTTGCCAGGGAATGCGAGCGGACAACAGCAATTGATTGAGCCCGTCATCCGTCATCTGATTTGTGAAGACGGCTTCGACGGCTTCGACCAATGCGTGCGCATAGTTGAGGATGGTTTCCTCAGAACCGGAGCGGACCCCCTGTAAACGGAAGGTGTCGATGGCACATACTGCTCCATCCGCCAATGAGACAGGGTCACTGAACTGGTCCAAAACCACCAAGCCAAAGTTGTCCAGCACCGGTAGCATTTCGCTCAACAAGATGTTGTGCAACTGGTACATTCGCAGGCTGACTCGTCCGCGGTCATCCTGGTAGACATCGGCCACAACGTGGTTCGATTCAGTAACGGCTTCAAGCATTTGAATGTCGCGCGCCACCTGGTGTGGAGCCGTCATGCGCATGTAAAGGTCTTCAAAGGCGTGCCCGTACCGAAGAATCAAGGATTCTGCCTTTTCGGCCCCGCACTCATCCACCAAAGCAGCGTGCACGCGGTCCGCCCAGCTTGTGGCCAGTTCGGTGACTTCCTCCGAGAGTTCAGCTGTTGTGCTTTCGTTCAGCAGCTTGCAACCGGTGAGGTAAAAGTGCACCAACATGGTTTCGTATCTGCCGACAAAAACACCGTGGTCACAATAGGATGCACCTGTTGTGTTTACCAGATGCTCTTCAATGTCCTGGCGTACTTGATCGGACCAGCGTCCACGGGGCATGGCAGAGAGCACGAATGAGCTTCCATCCGCTTTGTTCTGCAGAATGTGGGTGCGTGGGCGTTGCTCTTGCTCGGCTTCCAACACGCGATCGATCATTTCGGCAATTTGATCGGGGGTTGTCGTAAACAAGAATTCTGTGGGCAAGGAGTCGAATACGTTGGAAATGCCTTTGTATCGATAGGAACTTGGTTTGCAGTCCTGGCCACTGAGGATCTGGGCCAGATCCTGCCGCAAAATTGGTACATAGCGGCTGGGTTGTGTCACACCACGATAGGTGAAAAGACCCTGAATTTTCAGAGCGGCTTCTCCGGGAATTTGAATGCGAATTTCGTCTTTCCGGCCTGCTCTATGTACTTGAGCCTCCGAGGGTGCTTTGCGGATTTCCACCACGCGGCTGGAGGAGTCCCAAGAATCCAGTGAGCTCATATCATTCAGGGCCGCGACTTCCTTCTTCGCGATGCCCAGACGCTCGTCACCTTGGATCGTACCCATCAAAACAAAGTTGTCGGCGAGGAGCCACCGCAGAAAGCTGGCCGCTTCTTTGTAGCGATCTGCATCTTTTGGCTTTTCATTGGCAGCGCGCATGAGTTTGTTGGCCGTTTCTTTTGCGCGTTCAACCATCGGTTCAAAAGAGCCGACGGTAGCTTGGGCCAACCTCAAGCGGTTTTCTAGTGCCACCTTGAGTGAGTCGGGGTCTCCACAGGCATCCGCATTCACAAAGATCAAGCTTTCCAGCGGATCCGATGCATCATCAACACTTTGCAGTGAACCTTTTTTGTCTCGACCCATGCCGATGACCAAGTTGAAACCAGTCACGTAGCTGATTCCGAGGGTTCGAAGCGTGAGCAAAACGGTGTCCACGATGAACGGCTGATCAGGCATATGGCTGATGATGCGCACACTCGTTTCGTCACTGTTGACCAAAACCGTTGGTTTTTCTCCGGTACGCTTTTGTGTCATAGCGAAACAAGACTTCAAAATCTCGAAGACTTCTTCGTCGCTATGCTTTGCGCGAAACGCGGAGCGGATTTGTGGGGTAGCGGCTCGTACGAATACCGTGAATGCTTCCGGGGACATACCTTTCGGAGCACCTTGGGCGGCAGCCATTGCGACGAGTCGTTTAGTGAGGGTGGAGGTGGCCATTTTGCCTCCTCAAGTCTCGAAATTTTTGGGGGCGCGAGAGCGAGAAAGTCTACCGCGGGGAGGTGTCACTGTGTCGATTAATTCTTTGTGGCTGCCGGGTCAGGTAATTCGCGAACAATTCTTGAGATCCTGGACTATTTTTTTGAACTATCGAGTTCAAATGCTGCATATACAAAATAATTTTATTTCAAAAATTGGTGCTCAAATCCAAATATCGTTTGCCAGATGAGACGTTGATACGATCACAGTGTCATCGGGTGGTCGGATTCTCCATACGGGGCACACCCAGCTTCGGAGACGCCAGTCGTTTCTTTCGGCATCCACCCAGGACAAACGATCGGGCCCCGCAGGGAGATGCTCAGGAATCAACTGAAAGTTCGGATTGAAGGTCTTGCGCGCCACACACGGATTCATGGGTTCTGTGCACCAAAATTGATGATGCAGGGGTTCTGCAATGGCCAATTGGGCCAACACACTTAGGAGTATGACCAGCATTTCCGATCGTTTGGATATGATGCTGGGGCCGAGAGCCTGAGGAGAGTCTGTGAGCGACAACCACCCATGTGAGTCTTTTGCCAGCGCTGCGCTGGCGTATGCCCGAACCCTTGCGTGTGCTGCCGTCGAAGTGATGGTCGAACAGCGGACTACGCGTATTTCATCTTGGGAGAGTGCAGCCGTTCTCAGTGCGGTGACATTGGCGCCGCAAGAGAAAATCTCCATGACCGTCTGTGCGTATCGGGCAAGTGGCTTGTCTGGGCGGGCCTCGGGGGCTGTAGCCACCGAAGGAGCCGTCCGAAAGTTGGTCGATTTGGCCTTGAAACGAGCAGGTGAGGCGACACCCAATGAGTATGCTGGACCGGCCTCTCGCTATCCGCAGGTGGAGCAGGGCTTGGGCCTTTATGACCGGCGGCAGCCCCAATTGACGGATGAAGCGCGGGAAGATGTCGTGAATTCGAACATTGAGGATGTTCGGTCGGTGTCGGGGGTAGAGCCCTTGGGCTTTCGCTATACGGAGCAAGTGTTGCACCGAAGAGTCCTCAATAGCGTGGGCCTGGACCAGTTCGAACGGTCCAGTCGGTACACGCTTTGGGCCCAGGTAAAACACGACGGGAATGTGATTGAGCAGTCCGTTCACTCACGGCATTTTGCGGATGTTGCAAGTTTGCCTTTGGGGGCCGATCTGGCGAAGCAGGTTGCCCGGTATGCGGATCCGCAAGACCATGAGGGTGGACCCGTCCTTTTGGTTTTGGAACCGAGGGCGATCGCGAAGCTGATGGCTGTTGTCACCACCGCATTTGATCGGCGTTTGGTGGAGGCCGGAAAGAGCTTTTTGCGAGACGGGCGCCGGGTGGGTTCAGAAAAGCTTCACATGGTCGATGATGCACGCCAATTTGGTGGTTTACAGAGTCGCGGTTTTGATGACCGTGGCGTACCGGCGCTTGACCTGCCTTTGATCCGTGAGGGTGTGGTGGGGGCTCTGTACATGACCGTAGAAGATGCACGGTTTCATGATGCACGCCCATCGGGGCATGAAGCCTCTACGTCTCTTTGGCCTGGGAATTTGCTGCTGCGTTGTGGAACCCGAAGTCGAAACATGATGTTTCCGGAATTGGGCGAGTTTGTGATTTTGGATGCGTTGGTTGGTGATGATCAAAGTTGGTTCAACATCAAGACCGGTGCTTTGCGCCTCACAGGACATTTTTTCTCATCGGATTCAGGATCGGAACCTTCGTACATCGGTGTGAGAACGATTCGTACGACATTTCCTGAGTTGTGGTCTGGAATTCAAGAGATAGGCAACGACCAGCAACGTTTCGGATTTGTCGATGTGTCGACTTGGATCGTGGATGGGCTTTCTCTGGAATAGGGTCTGCTGGTCGATGTTCACCCCCAAGCTGTGTTCAACGCGATAGGCATCATGCATGTCTGAAGCACATACCCGACAGCAAATGATCCGCATTGCGCGGCTTTGCTACGAGCGACATCTGCTGGTTGGCATGGACGGCAACTTGTCTGTGCTTCTCCCGGATGGCTCGGTGCTGTGTACCAAGGCCGGGTGCCACAAGGGGTTCTTGACCGACGATGATTTGGTGGTGATCGATAGGCGTGGAAACAAAATCCGCGGATCTGGTGATCCGACGAGTGAAATGGCAATGCATCTCGCTTGTTACGATGCGCGCCCCGACATCAAGGCTGTGGTGCATGCCCATCCGCCGATTTCGGTTGCGTTTACTGTGGCTGGCGTCAGCATGGCTCGGTGTGTTCTCCCAGAAGTTGTTTTGACCATGGGGGTCATCCCAACCCTGGACTATCGGACGACCGGGACGATCGATTTGGCGGCACTGGTTGGTGAGCACATTCACCAGCATGATGCAGTGCTCATGGATCGGCATGGCGCTGTGTGTGTGGGTGGCGACTTGCTGGAAGCATTTTGTCGTTTGGAAACCATGGAGCACACAGCACTGATCACGAAAACGGCGCGCGATATGGGCCAAGTCCAAGAATTGCCCGCATCTGAGGCTGCTCATCTTCGTCAGATGGGCCTCAAACGGTATGGCGGGCCACCGTCAGCTGTTGCCCAAGCCGATCTTCCGGGTGCCGATCTTCCGGAGGCGTGTCGGTCATGTACGGGCTGTACCAACCCAAACCCGACCGGGATCGGCCCAGCCACAACCGGATCTCGTGAAGGCCTGCGCATGGCTCGGGTAACGGCAAGCCCCATCCAATCGCTCAAGGATGCCTTGGCGGATGCAGCTCGTTTTAGCCTTACAGGATCGGTTGGTGATGAAGCTTCGGGTCCACTTGAACAGGCCGTAACAAATGCGGTCATACAGGCGCTGAAGGATGGAACAGTCTGAGGAACAACACCGCATCGTGCGGTGGCTCGCGGAAGTTCCGATGGTCGCAATGGCGGTCGGAATCTTTGTTCTGTTGTTCCGTACGGTTCAGCCGCGAATCTCCTATCCGTATGATTTGGAGTGGATGGAAGGGGGCATGCTCGTACATGCGGCCCGTGTCATGCGGGGTGATGCGTTGTATGTGTTGCCTTCTGAAGAGTTCATCCCGTTCATCTATACGCCTTTGTATCCTTGGCTTTTGGGTGCACTGGGTGGGCTGGGGCTACCGCTGGACTATGCCTTGGGCCGCTGGGTGAGCATTCTCAGCGTGCTTGCAGCAGGACTGCTTCTTGCCATTGCCGTTCGGAAGGAAACCGGAAACACTTGGCTGGGTCTTGGTGGAGCAGGATTGTTCCTCGCGACCTACCCGACATCCGGTGCTTTTTTTGATCTCGTGCGAAACGATGCACTGTTGTTGTCGACTTTGGTTGGTGCCTTGGTTGCAATCCGTATGGATTGGATTCGGACTGGCGGACTGCTTCTGACGGCAGCGTTTCTTACCAAACACACGGCAGCCATGTACGGTCTGCCGGCACTGTGGTGGTTGTGGCACCACAGTGGGAGGCAAGCCAGCAAGCAGTTTGTGTTGTGGAGCGTGGTTCCTGCTTTGTCGATGGTAATCGGGTTGCAAATTCACAGCGATGGACTCTTTTTGACCTACTTGTTGGGCGTACCGAGTGTGCACCCCTTTGTGGGAGAGCGCTTCTTGGTGACGGCACCCAAAGAGTTGGCCACGAGCCTCTCTTGGATGGTTGGCATCATGTTTGTCGTCGTGTTTTTGGTGCGGTGGCCAGCATCCCGCGGTTCACGATTCTGGGTCGCTCAAGGTGTCACAGCCATCGTGCTGTCGGCAGTCATGCGGGGACACCATGGAGGGTATTTGAACGTGCTAATGCCCGGACTTTGGGCACTGTCTTTGTGGGCTTGTTTGGCCATTGCCTACTTGCGTCATCGGTGGCCGGGCCTCCTGATGCAGACTGCAACAGCATCGCTGGTGGGCTTGCAGTTGTGGGGTATGCAGTGGAACCCCAATCGGTACATACCGACGGATAAAGACAAGGCTGCGGGAGATTCGGTGGTGGCCCAACTCGCTGAAATAGAGGGCGAGGTTCTCGCGCCTTGGCAGCCCTGGATGCCGGTTCAGGCTGGAAAAAAGGGAAGCATTGCTCTGATAGCCTTGTGGGACATTGACCATGAGGGCGGACCATTGCACGAAGAGGCAGAAGTCGTTGCCAAGGCGATTAAGAACAAGCATTGGGCGGCGATATTGACAGCCCGGTCCGAATTAAAGCGCGGGTTGCGCAAACATTATGAACGCACACCCTTCACTCGACCCTCTGGCAAGGCTTTGTACCCGAAGACTGGGTGGCGGGTGCGCCCCCATACACTTTGGGTCCCAAAGAATAAATAGGACTTATTTGGCGTCCCCGGCTTCACCTTCGCCCGCGCCATCCTCGTCGCTGCTTTCATCGCCATCTTCTTCTGAACTGCTGGAGCCCGTGTCTTCTGGCGCTTCGCTGCCTGTGTCTTCCGGTGTTTCGCTGCCCGTATCTTCCTCGTCTCCACCGGGATCCCGAGCGATGGCAGACAGCGGCACACGGACATAGCCAGGGCCACCATCGTTTACGGTGGAATCATTGGTGTAGATCTCTATCTCACCCGTCGCGGTACCGGCTTCGGACATCGATGCGGTGACCAAGAATTCGGAGCCTTCCCCAGGCGCGATCTCAAAAGGTACGATGTTGGTGGATACGTGGGGCCGCAAATCTGCAAAGACAGCGATGCCCGCGTTTTCGCCTGCGTCGATCAGGGACATGCTGAGAACCTGTAGCGGGAATTCACCTGTACTATCGATTCGAAAACCACCCTGTTCGGTGTGCCCGATATCGAATGGGCCAAGGTTGACGCCATCCGTGGGAAAGATTGCAGCTCGTCCTTCTCCACCCGCTTCCACCGTGGTGGGTTTGCTCTCTCCAAACCCTTGTTCGGCGGAGCATCCAGTCAAAAGAGTGGCCAAAACCAGTGCTGTACGCATGAAACCTCCTGCTGGCAGGATAGCGCGACAAAGAAAGAAGCGGTATCTCGGAAGCATGAAACAACACCCAGAACATCTCGAAGTTCGCATTGAAGTGACCCGTGGTGGTTGGATAAAACGCCGCCCGGATCACAGCATTGACTTCATTTCACCGCTTCCGAGTCCTTTCAACTATGGCTCTGCACTTGGTCGTGAAGCTGCGGATGGTGACCCGGAAGATGCATTGGTTTTGGGTGGTGCATTGGATGTTGGCGATGTGGTGCAAACAGTGGTTTGGGGCCGGGTGAACTTTATCGACGCCGGTGTGGAAGACCACAAGTGGTTGTGTGGGGCTGTGCCGCCTTCAGACCGGGACTGGGCCAAGGTGGAACGATTTTTTCAGCGCTATGTCTGGGCAAAACGGATTTTATATTTGTTTCGCCGTGTGCCCGGAGAAGTACGTTTTTTGGGTGTAGATCGGTTTGCTGTCGATGATGCCACGTCGCGTTATTGAGAGGGTTCAGAAGGAGAGACAATGATTCGTCGTCTTGTGAAGAAAGCAGTGAAGAAGGCTTTGGGTATCGATACTCCCGCCCGTGAGACCTATTCTTCTCCACCACCACCGCGTCCGGCGCCTGCCCCTGCCCCTGTAAAGGAGAGCCCACCAGCGGCCCCAGCGAAGAAGGCCCCGGCGAAGAAGGCCCCGGCGAAGAAGGCCCCGGCGAAGAAGGCTCCGGCGAAGAAGGCTCCGGCGAAGAAGGCTCCGGCGAAGAAGGCTCCGGCGAAGAAGGCTCCGGCGAAGAAGGCTCCGGCGAAGAAG
>Ga0163108_10002671_pt1 | contig 12837 bp, 10 predicted proteins | sample Fk1155metaG_FD_109644 | JGI IMG/M metagenome (GOLD analysis project Ga0163108, IMG submission 109644) | Marine microbial communities from the Central Pacific Ocean - Fk160115 155m metaG | ecosystem: Environmental > Aquatic > Marine > Oceanic > Photic zone | place: The Central Pacific Ocean...
TAGTGGTGACATCTCGCTCCTTTTCAAAATCCGCGGTTCTTAGAAAAGAACTTCTAAGGGTTTTCCCAAATTCTATTTTTACTAATCATCGCCAGAAGTTAGTCGGAGAAAAAATTATCGGTTTTATTGGTGATGCGGATGCTGCAATAGTCGGAGTCGAAACTATAGATGACTCGATATTAAGACATACAACTAAGCTTAAAATAATTTCTAAATACGGTGTAGGGCTCGATAACATCGATTTGGAATCATTAAAAAATAGAGATATCTTTTTAGGATGGACAGGAGGCACCAACAAACGATCTGTTTCTGAGTTAACTTTATGTTTTATGTTAGGGCTTTGCCGAAACGTGTTCCGTACTAGTTTTAAATTGAAGAAGTTAGAATGGGAAAAAGATGGTGGCCACCAACTTTCAGGTAAAACTGTTGGAATCGTTGGATGTGGTCACACTGGCTCTGATGTTGTGAGGTTATTAGCACCTTTTGGCTGCAATTTACTAGTGAACGACATTGTTGACAAAACAAATTTTTGCCAGAAGCAGGGAGCATCACAGGTAAATTTAGAGACAGTAGTAGAACAGTCAAATATAATTAGTCTACACGTCCCATTGACAAAACAAACCCATCAAATGATCAATGCAAATTTTCTGCAAAAAATGAAATCGACTGGGTTTTTAATAAATACTAGCCGTGGTCAAGTGGTGGACCAAGAAGCTCTAAAAAAATCCCTGATACAAGGGGACATTTGCGGCGCGGCACTAGATGTGTTCGTAGAAGAACCTCCTGCTGACAAAAGTTTCCTTTCCCTCCCCAATCTCATGGTTACCCCCCACATCGGAGGAAATGCGCAAGAGGGGGTGGAAGCTATGGGGCGCGCAGCTATTAAACATTTGGTTTTATTTTTTAAAAATTCTCTCAAAGGCAAAATATAAAACCAGACTCGATTAATACTAACCGTCAACACTTTAGTGACGGTAGCGAACAATTAAGTCTGTCACCACTCCAATTACCCGCTCTATACCCCCGATCGACATAAGAGGATAAAGGGAGAGCGAGGCGGATCTTTCTGAATAGTACGTAACAAATGTGAACTGACCTTTGAGAATTTCGTGCTGGCAGAAAATGGGAGTATGCTGGGGTTTCGCCAACTTGCATCTCTTGCTTTGTTGGAGCAGTGGGTGACAGTTTTTGAATCCGATCAATGAGATGGGCTATTTGATACCTTGCCAAGATGAAGCCTTAAACGCCAAATGTTGTAAAATTTTTAAACTTTTTTATAGGATAATATCAAACATTAAGAAAAAGCTAACCCGTGTACTCTATTCCATATTCAAGGTCGGCAATGTGGGAAGATTCGTTCTCAGGAATAACATTTGAAGAACGTGCGTATTTGTCCATATATTCAATTTTTAACTCGTTAAAAATTTTTCTTCCCTCTGTGGTATTTTTTTCAGCTCGTTCAATATCTTTCCATCTATTCTTAGGCATATTAACATAAAAAACAAAGCATTTTTGCAGGCCTTCTATTTCGTCGGGAGTATATTGTTCTTGATATAACATTGGTTTATCAGTTAACGCCTTGGTTATTGTTTCAGGGTTCACAAGACCTAACTCTTCACATTTTTTTCTTAGTGGCGTTCCATGAAAGGGAACGAACGAGTAAAGGTTTTGATTATGTGATTTGATATGTCGGTTAAGTTCAACCGTGTGCATTGCTAAATTGCGAGTTTCAGTGGGGAATCCAGTTATATTATTAACACTAAAAGCAATGTCGTATTTTACAGGGATTTTCAAGGCTTCAATTATAGGTCCATTTTTCCAGTCACGATTCAGTAATTTTCTACGAAATGCTTCGTTGCCATGCTCAATTCCAAAAGATATGCGATGAAGACCAATCTCTGCAAGGCGTTTAACCTTATAATCAGTTAAGGTTTCTGGACGTGTCTGCATCCAAAAAGGTAGTTTTATCTCTGAATACATTTCGCAGAATTCGTCAAATTCTTGATTATTCCAAGAAAGAAATGTATCAGCCCAGAAATAGTTATATTCCACTCCATACTTATTCTTGAAATGTTTTAATTCTTGGTAAACAAGATTAATACTTTTTTTTCGAAAAAAATTTGCGCCTGCTTGGTCATTATAAAGTGCTATCTGATCTGGAGAATTGCAAAAGGTACATTTATATGGGCACCCTCTAATCGTTTCTACTGGCATCATCTTGTACCATTCGCCCGCCATAGGGCGGTAAAGTCTTTGCTCCTCGAACAGCTCAATATCAATCATTGGGGTATCGTTAATTTCAAATGGATTAGAAATAGGATTTTTAACAATTTCTCCATTCTTTTGCTTTATCCATAGATTCGTAACATCTCTATAGCCTTGCCCCTTATCTAGTCGCTCGCATAAATCAATCATCGCATTTTCCCCTTCACCAATACATACCATATCCATCAAGCGATGATTAATCACTAACTCCGGGGCAAATGTAGGAAAAACTCCTCCAGCTATTACGGGTATTTTATGGCGTAGGATAAACTCCTCTACTTCCTCAAGCAAGCGCGTGCCCAACAACCACATATCTTCGGTAGTAGAAAGGGCTATCAAGTCGGGTTGAAATATTTTCACCTTATTCTTAATATCATCCCGCCAATCAGTATCGCGCATTTGAATGCCTTTTTCTCTGGGGGCGAATGGAGTCACATTAAGTCGTTCGGCTTTGGTTCCATCGGAGTCAATACCATGATCGGTTTGATAATAGGTAGAGTCGAATAGATCCACTAAATGGCCACGCTCCTTCAGTAAGGCGGAAAATAAAGCTATCGCAGGAGGAAGCATATTCATTCCGTATGTGTTTGGATAAACAAAAAGCACCTTGATGCTCATCAGTTTTTTTATTGCTCAAAAAGGTTGTTAGCAAATTACAATCACGAAAGTGTGATGAATCTTAATCTCATGAACGAAAAAATATCAGAAAAAAATCAGCCGCCAAACTAATATCTCATAATGAGCAGAAAAAAATAAATTATTTCGTATACGAAAAATTCCTTTAGGCATAATATTAGAAATTTTTAACTTCAAAAACCAGCAATTGATTGCGTCTTAGGAGAATTTTAAACGAGACGCGGCATCATAATCCAAAAACCATTCTCCTTCAACATAGCCCGTTGGAAATCTATTACTCCTCGATTTCTCTGAGATTAAATCGGACACTTTAACAGCTTTATCTAATCCAATCACATTGTAGGTAACACGATCCGACAGGTTAAGGGCGTAGGGAGTCAGTGTTATACGTTTTTTTCCCGTGACTGGGTGTGTCACAACTACGCACAGGTCTTGAGTACCCAACAAAAACTCCTGCCCTGGGAAAATAGAAGCTGTGTGCCCGTCGGCACCCACTCCTAAAAGTACCCAATCGAACAACTTGTGGTCACCACTTTTGTGTAACAAATGATCGGTAATTTCTTTTTCATAACGTAGACACTCACCAAAAGGTTCGTTTTCACCACGTATTCGATGTATATTTTTCATGGGAATTTGGATATCGCTTAAAAAAGTTCTTTGAATATTGAGATAGTTGCTTTCTTTGTGCTCAGGGGGCACACAACGTTCATCCGCCCAGAAAATATGGACCCACTTCCAAATCATCGGTGACATCGGCTTGTATTTAGCGAGATGCCGATAAACTAAAGACGCAGTGGTTCCGCCTGACAACACTACCGAAAACATCCTCTTATCCCTTGCCGCTCGCTGAGCCTGATCATACCAACAAGAGGCTATTTTTTCAGCAATCACATTTGAATCAGAAAAAATGCGGAACGATACCATTTGCAAATTCATTACAAACAAAAAACATGAATAATTTTCTAAGGGGAACTATGTAACTACAACCTATCTTTTAATTTAGCAAATCGTTCTTTATCAGACCTAATCATCAATTCTTCTACCCCAAGCTTGAAACGGAGATAAAGTTCTTCGAATTTAATGGCCTCCTTAAGAGCTCCTTCCTTTTCTAACATGACGTACGTTGGCAAAATAACTTTTCTGGTTTCTAGATTAGTAATTCGCCTCGACCACTCCTTGGACCCATCACGAAAACATTCAATACTAGCTTTAGAAAGGCTTCCTCCAACCGTCAAGGTCAACCCTGCAGTGGTCACTTTTTGAATCAATGATTTAATAAGGTCTTGAATAAATTTACTGTCTGGTTGAACTTGTTCATCAAAATAAGATTGGCTTAAATCTGTCCGACCTATAGTAATATTATCTATATCACGTGAAGCTACTTTTAAAATATCATCAATACTCTCTGCTGCTTGACGGGTTTCCACATTTATCGATTTAAATATTTTTTTATTTCCATATATAAAACTACACGCATTTAAGAATTTCACTAATCCAAACGCGCTCTCGACCATAGGGGCAACAAGCCCGTCAACTCCCAATTCAAGCGCATCTTTGATATCACGAATGGCCTCGACACCTCCGATTTTTAAATAAAGAGGAACTCCATGATTTAAAGTAATTCTTCTAAGCTTAATAATATCCCTAAAAGAAGAACCTTCGGCTTCAAATTCTGCTTTGATCGCACACAAACCGAATTCTTTCTTCAATAATATTAATTGGTTTTCTAAATTTTTCTCCAATTCAAAAATATCAGTCATCACCTAAAGTCCTCTTGACTCCTAGATTACTTTATATAGAAAACACCGAAGTAAAGTTAAGCTAAATCAAATGCACGAACAACTTGTTCTTCAGTTGGTTTGCAAAACAACATGTCGCGCATTTTTAAACCTGTATCTCTAAGCAAAGAAGGGTTGACCCGAAGTACTTCTTCAAATCGTCTAAATAAAAGGTTAATGTCTTCCTCGTTGACAGCCTTATCCCAAAGCACACCTCTTCCTTGCTCTGGCATATAATTATGAGCGAATTCCTTCGAGGCCACAATATCGACCACTGGAATTCCAAGGCACATCGCCTCTACGAGAACCCCTGTACTACAACCAACGGCCATTCTAGCCCTCTTAAAAAGGACATACAGATCCTCATCCGTCACTAAAAATTCAGATGAAATTTGAGTTGAATAGTCGCCCTTTTTAACAGCAGGGTGAAATTTAATCATAACTAATGCCGGCCACTTTATCTCTTTGATGAGGCTTAAAATAATGCGAATAGCATAGTCCCAATAGGGGAGCAGAACTAAAAAAACATCCCCGTTTGATGGGTCTGCCTGAGTCTGAAATAATTTGGCATACCTTAAAGATGGCCCAACTTCTTCGGAAACATGTTTTAAGTTCAGGCTGTGACCGCGTCCATTAATCAGGATCTTATCTGGCAAAACACCAAAAGGAATTTCTGATTCATCGGGTATCACGTTCATGAGATTTGATGGTTTGAGAAACAATTGAGCACCATAAATTTTAATCTTGCCAGGAACACACCTTAACCCTCTATATAATGTTTTGTTAATCGCCTGATTTTCAAACCAACTAATACATTTCACTTTACGGTCTCTTAAACAAGCAATTTTTTTTCCAAAAAGATACCTTAAATAGTTTCTCATGGTCACTGAGTCCAGAGTTTCCCATAATGCAAAACTCAGAATTCGATCTTCTTCTGAGCACCCTAACCCTTGAGCAAAGTTCCTCACATGAAAAGGATAAGCAGTCAAGTAAAGAAGAACTCTCCCATAATCCGACCATTCTAGCATTTGAAACTCTGTCAACACGGGATGTTTACATTTCTTTATAATTCTAAATACTTTGAAAAAGTCGAAAGGACTTAAAGAACCAACCCACCTAGGGATATAAAAGTAATCCTTATTTCTCTTATCGAGCACTTGTGTCAAGCCACTCAAATAATTGTCTATAAATTCATTTTTTTTTAAAATTTCAGGAACCATAAAATACACATCTAGGGCGTGCAATTCAGTCTTTTTAGCAACTTGACATTTTTGTCCAGAAAAAAAATGGGCGAGCCCTGTTAAAAGATAGAGCAAAAACCAAACTACATTTTTTAGATAAAATTTTATTATTTTAATTATTTTTTTAACCGGAGAAATTGGATCTGGAACTTTCTCTTCTAAATATAACTCCAGCATCCTCGCCCGAGTGTGCGATTTACAAAGAACATCGTTCGTAATTAAATACTCGTCTCTGTACGCTTTTTGGCTAGCCTGAGATAAGTAGTTAAAAAGTTTTTTTTGCTTAACTTCTTCCGTTTGCATAAACCTTTAAGCCCGAGGATGGGACGATTTCATTCAGTGGTTTATTAATTGCTTTCAAGAAAATCCATTTTTGGATAACGCCGAACTACTAAAGAGGTTTTTTTGACAGTTCAGACATGAAACACCCCTGAGAGTCATTTAATTCATTCCAACCTTCAAAAACTTGTTTGCTTTTTTAAAATTTCAAGGTTTTCCTCTAAAAAATTTAGCGTGGTCATCTTAGGCCCAGTGTATCCTTTCAACAAAGTAGCGTCTGTAGGAACACGCCTCCACAAGAAATGCAACCCCACAGTTTTTGCGGCATTCCAATCCGTCTCTGCGTCACCGACAAAAACCGTTTCTTTAGGAATAAGGTTCAATCGAGGCAACACTTCCCGAAATAAGGCTACCTTGTCTTTAGGTGATCCTAAGACTTCACAAAAATATTGACTCATCCGGCGTCGCTGAATAATTGATTCCAACTCTTTCTGCGGAGTCCCAGATACAACAAAGTACAAATAGCGGTTTTTATTTTTTTCTAAAAATTCTTGAACCCCTTCCACCCACGGTGCCGCAACCACGTCATCAACAACAATACTTGAAAACTGTTCACTTAATGATTTAAACTTGTCTTCTGATAAAGGTTTCTTTAGTATCTCGTCATAAATGGTTCTGAATTTGACAAATCTGGATACTCCTCCATTTTTCATGTGATAATCGACAATCTTGGATACAGTACCCCGCCCATACTCCTCAAACAAACGTATATAAGCGCAAGTTTTAACATCTACTGACTCAGCCAGCACACCATCAAAATCAAAAGCAATCGCGCGAATCATATATTACCCCGACAGACAACTCCTTCGACTATAAATTGGGCTACGTATCTATTTAATAAAACTCTAAAAAAAACTTCACTAGCCCATTTTATCCCACATTGTATATTTTAAAAATTATTTCTCCCACCATTGCTTTTAATCCCTTTCAAATTCCTGTCACTAATTCAGATATTTTTTTAAAAATCTAGGCCTTATAATTATTCTAAACTTGCTATACTCTTAAAATAGGACAAAAATTAAGGAATGTTAAATGGCACCAGAAAATCCGGTTTACAGAAAGCAAAATAGCTTTATCGATATTAGATACAGTCAATCAATTCAAGATGTCATACCGCGCATAAAAAAAATACATAATGGCCTTGACTCGTTAACACTACCGCCCTACAAGAGGAATATTATCAAGAGAGCAATAGCTGATATTCTGGGTCGTAGAGACTCCAGTGAAGCAAAAGCCCCCTTTGCCCTGCATTCTTTTAATATTTCGGAAATTGAAAAATTGACAGACCAGGAACTTCCTCGTTTCCTATTTTATCGATATAGATATGAAGTGTTCCCCCAGCAATTTCAGTTGGATGAGTTTCCTCCATGCCTTCAGATAGAACCCACCTCGATTTGCAATTATCGTTGTGTGTTTTGCTATCAAATTGACTCCTCTTTTAATAAAAAAAGTAATGGCATGATGGGAACAATGTCATTTGATCTCTTCAAATCATTAATCGATGAGGCAGAAGGTAATTGTGAGGCGATTTCCCTTGCTTCTCGTGGTGAACCTTTAATTTGCCCAAATATTGATAAAATGTTGGCTTATACTGAGGGAAAATTTCTTGCCTTAAAATTGAACACAAACGCTTGGTTTCTAGACGAAATTAAATGTCATGCTATCTTACAAGCGGGAGTCAACACAGTCGTTTTTTCTGCTGACTCTGCATCAGAGCCAAGCTATAGTAATTTTCGGGTTGGGGGGCAACTGGAAAGAGTCGTTAAAAACATCAAACGTTTTCACGAAATAAGAGAAAAACAATATGCCCACTCGTCGACTATCTCTCGGGTCTCCGGCGTGAAAATACCAGGTTCAGATGACATCGACCATATGGAACGTTTTTGGGCTGATTGGGTGGACCAAGTCTCCTTTGTGGATTACAATCCATGGGAAAATACTTACCAGCAACCCGTAAATAATATTACAACTGCTTGTTCTGATCTTTGGCGAAGAATGTTCGTTTGGTGGGACGGTTCGGTCAATCCCTGTGATAGCGATTATAAATCGACTCTGTGTGTTGGTAAGACTCCCAAAAACAAGCTTAGTACTCTATGGCGCTCACAGCAATATGAAGCGTTACGGGAGAATCATAAAAACAAGAAACGACAACAGTGTAATCCTTGCGATCGCTGTGCTGTGGTTTGATTTTGAGAAGAGAGAAAATATGGTTATTGCGTTAATGCTTGGCCGAGAGGGGAGCAGGGGGTTCCCGGGGAAAAACACCTATCCAGTTTTAGATCGTCCCATGATGGGTTACCCCCTCTTGGCAGCAAAATCAGCAAAGCTCGTGGACGATATTTATGTATCCACAGATTCTGATAACATTAAAAATGTTGCTCATGAATATGGCGCAAAGATTATTGATAGGCCTTTAGAGTTAGCCACAAAGGAAGCACTCGGAGAAGACGCTTTCGCTCACGGGTTTCATTGCATTAGTGAGCAACTGGGATCACCCCCGGACTTAATGGTTCTCTTATTTTGCAATGCACCCACTATTCTTGCAAAAACTATTGATGAAGGGATTCGCATACTGCTGGAGGATCCATCACTGGATTCGGCTGTTACAGTTTCTGCCTATAATATGTGGAGTCCCATACGCGCCCGAAAAGAGGGACCTGACGGGCTATTGCAGCCTTTTGTTTCTTTTGAAGCATTTGGAAATTTAAAAGCAGTGAATTGTGACCGCGACTCTCAAGGTGATGTTTTTTTTGCCGACATGTCTGTTTCCATCGTTCGATCACGTTGCCTAGAGGATCTTAACTTTGGGATCTTACCGCAACGTTGGATGGGACGCCGTATATTCCCCTTAAAACAATGGGGCGGATGCGATGTGGACTATTCCTGGCAGGTGCCTAGTGTAGAATATTGGCTGCGAGATCATGGGTTCACAGAAAGTAAAACTCCTTACAGCTTTTAGAGGTAATAAATTGAACCATCAAATCATCTCAGGGTTGAAAGACAAAAAAGTTCTAGTTACAGGTGCCACAGGCGGTATTGGGAATTGCCTGATCAAAATGTTTGCTGAAAAAGGAGCGATCCTTGGGATACATTATTACCGGAACCAAAAAATGGCAAAATCACTTTCCCGTGAAATTGAAGCCAATGGTGGAAAGTCCGAGTGCTTTCAAGCCGATCTCCTATCAAATAGTACGCCGAGTTTATTCCATGATTTTATTGAGAGCTTTGGCGGTATTGATGTTCTAGTTAATAATGCGGGGGGTATTCTTGACTTTAAAGAATTCCTTGAGTTGGACGAATTCTCCTGGAACAAAACTCACCGACTGAACACTCAAGCACCATTTTTTCTAGCACAGCAAGCATTTGCTAACATGAAAGAAAATGGCGGAGGGAAGATCATCAACGTCAGCTCAATAGCCGCAAAATATGGAGGGTCTTCAAAGTCTCTACATTATGGCGCTGCCAAAGCCGCTTTGGAATCTGTTACTGTTGGATTGGCGAGAGCTGGCGCCCAATATAACATTTTGGTAAATGCTGTGAGAGGGGGGTTTATCGATAGTCCTCTTCAACAACGTCTCATTAAAGAAAAAGATCTTAAGGAACGTATTGACCTTATTCCACTAAAACGAGCTGGCAAACCTGAAGATATTGCAGGGGCAGTAGTATACTTGGCCTCGGAAGCAGGGGATTTTATTACTGGAGAAATTATGACTGTTTCCGGAGGTGATTAAATTTTCGCTCTCAAACTGTGTGACAGGACAATGACTATAACAACAATAATTTGGTGCCCTCATGTCAAAAAAAAATGCACTTGTTTTCGGTGGTAGCGGTTTTCTTGGAAGCCATGTAGCTGATGCTTTGTCTGAAGTTGGCTACAAGGTGAGTCTTTTTGATTTACAAACTTCCCCTTATATACGCCCTGACCAAACCATGGTCGTGGGAAATATTCTTGATACAGATAACGTTAATGATGCCATGAAAGGTCAAGATGTTGTTTTCAACTTTGCCGGTTTATCCGATCTAGACATGGGCAAAGACCAGCCTATGGAAGCAGTTAATCAAAATATTTTGGGAACTATCAATCTGCTGAATGGGTCTGTCAAAAATAATATCCAACGATTTGTTTTTGCCAGCACCATATACGTATATAGCGATCTAGGCGGATTTTATCGGTGCAGCAAACAAGCAACGGAGATTTTCATAGAAGAATTTAATAATCGTTATGGACTTGAGTATACTATTTTGCGTTATGGATCCTTATACGGTCCCCGTGCTGGAGTAAATAACGGAATTCGGCGTTACCTTTCACAGGGATTTCGAGAGGGAAAGATCACCTACCCAGGAACTGGCGATGAAATGAGAGAATATATTCATGTTAGGGACGCCGCCCGCTTGTCAGTCGATATTTTATCGTCAGAATACAAAAATAAACACATTGTAATTACCGGACATCATCAATTAAAAACAAAGAATATGCTCGAAATGATAAAGGAAATTTTAAAAAAAGATATAACCCTTGAATTTTCACATACTCCTAATAATTTTCATTACAGTCTCACACCATATTCATTTACTCCTAAAATAGGTTCAAAGCTAGTAAGCAACCTTTATGTAGATATGGGACAAGGCTTTCTTGAGTGCCTGCAAGAAATCAGACAAAATCCTGATCATTCTGGGAAAACAGGAAACGAGAAAATCACAACCAATTTTTTAAAAACCTAATATCCGCAGATTAAGATCTTTTGATGTAAGAGCGCCCCTGGCAATCACTCCATTTCAAGACACCATTAGTGTAGAAAAATTTTTTACATCGCTTGGCTTCTAATGAACTCGGATTTCTTTTAAACTTTAGCTTGGAAATAAAAAAGCTATAAAGGATCTTAATATCTTATTGCATGGTAAGTTACAATACCAGGCGATTAATAAATTACCACGCCAAAAAAATTAATTTTCACCCTACTATTTTTAACACTAATCAAACCCAAAAGACTCCACACATTTTTAAGGATACGTGTAGTCTTTTATTAATTCATCTACCACAATATCCCATATAAAACGGTCTTCAGAATTTTCTGGATTGATGTATTTTTTGCTAAACTTTTTATAAGCGCCACTGTCGTAATAGAAAAAACCGTCATCTATCATATCCTTTAAACTGTCATCTCTATCAATGTAGTAAACCGGTGCTTTAATCTCAAGCGCGTAAGCTTTTATCATTTTTTGAAAATGATTATCATCTTTCATTTTCCATAATGAAACAAAACATAAAGGTTTCTCATGCAAAACAGCAAATTTCATAGCACCAGAATAGTGACCTATCACCCCACTTGAATATTTTATGATCTGCTCTGTATCGAAAAGAAACGGCCGTCCATCATATATATTTTCTTTAGAACTATACTTTGGATGAGCAGCAATAATCACTTTTCGGCCTGTCTTTGCCTCAATAAAACTCAGAAACTCATTAATTTTTACTGAATATTCTTGCTTTGTTATGCATGAAGCAAGTTTCCAAAGTGTGTAGTCATGCCCACCCCAAGGGGTATCTGCTATAAAAACGTAGTATTCATGAGCGGGGATATCTACTGACCTAGGTCTCCCTCTATTCCTCAAAAATCTATCGTAATCAAAGGAGTGAGCGAGAATCATTTTTGTATTAGATATAGGAAAACGATAAGAGTAAACCTCCGTCCCAGCAATGTAATACTTTGGATGTCTAAACCCGAATAGATATGGGAACCGGAGGGCTAACCGCATTTTAATTTTTTTATAAATACCCTCACGAATTATTCCAACTGGATCCGTAGAAAGTCTTTTTATAAAACGTGTGTATCGATCAGAAAATGGTTCTATTTTAATATAGGTTGGGTGCTGTCCTGCATTGTCACCAATGTAGTCAATACCCGCTCTAACAATAAGTTTTAGAAATTTACTATCCAAGTGGTTTATAATCGGGATTCCTATTTTCCAACCTTGGATACTATTAACATTTTTTTTTAAATCCCTCTCAGATCTAACTGGCACTTGTTCTATGCCCATCACACTCTCTAACTCTCCGTATTGGCTTTTATACTCACCGAAACTCTCATCAAACAAATATTCAAACACATGTAAAACGACGATATTGAATCCCCTCTTCTTAAAGATATCAAAACCATATCTCAAGGCATGGTATTCAGTAAGTGGGTAAATTGTGAAAAAAATAACAGTCAATTTATAGTGGAGCATTCCTCGCCCCAAAGTTAATTATTTCTATGCCTTTGCTACTATCTAAGACCAAAATGTTCTACATATTTTTAAAATCAGACATAGTCCTTTAATAACTCATCTGCTACGATTACTTCTAAAAACCTTCCTATTTTTCCTCTCTTTTCCAAGTCCTTTCATCGGATGTAGTGACTAAAAACCGCTTTGCCATTTATTTGAATGAAGTTCTTTTTTCTATAGAGTTTAAGGAGGAGCTTTGAAGGATTAAATTTTAAGATTTTTTGTTTCATCGATATTCATTACCTTGGTGCTGGCAACATATGTCCTTGCTGCCAGCAATTCTCCATGAGGTGAAATCAAACTGTGCTTGA
>Ga0163108_10002672_pt1 | contig 12833 bp, 13 predicted proteins | sample Fk1155metaG_FD_109644 | JGI IMG/M metagenome (GOLD analysis project Ga0163108, IMG submission 109644) | Marine microbial communities from the Central Pacific Ocean - Fk160115 155m metaG | ecosystem: Environmental > Aquatic > Marine > Oceanic > Photic zone | place: The Central Pacific Ocean...
AACGCTGTTTCCTTTACCTAATCTATCAAAGAACTTTATTGTGACAATAAAAATACATCTTATTTTCTATGCCTTTTTTTTACTTTCCGCTCATTTGCGGGGTGCAAAGATAATAGCATTTTTTATATCAACAAGAGTTTAGCAAAAAAAAATAAAAAAATTTTAAAACGCTTAATTATCCTTTAACTAAGTAATAGATTTCATCCATAAATTTTAATTAAAAAGAGCTTAATAAAACAAGCTTAAATAAGTGCTTATATATATAAGGTATGAAATGAATCAAAAAATAATTCATTATTATTTGAAATAAGCCATTATATTTGCGCAAAATTTTGAATATGATACAAACATCTCAAGGAATCGATATGCAGAAAGTTTTAAGCAAACTTGGAATCGATAGAGTTAATAATGGCGCATCCACTGGCCTTGACTGGATAAACACAAATGGATCTCTAATTGAGTCTTATTCACCAGTTGATGGAGAGCTTATTGCATCTGTAAAAGCCGCAGACATAACTAATTATGAAACCGTAATTAAAAAATCACAGGATGCATACGTAGAATGGAGAAAAATCACATCTCCAAAAAGAGGTGAAATTGTTAGACAACTAGCCGAAAGACTTCGTTTTTATAAAAATGATCTTGGACAACTTGTATCCTATGAAATGGGGAAATCCCTACAGGAAGGACTTGGAGAAGTTCAAGAAATGATTGATATCTGTGATTTTGCAGTTGGATTATCTAGACAATTATATGGATTAACAATGCACTCTGAAAGACCAGGACACAGAATGTATGAGCAATACCACCCAATTGGAATAGTAGGAATTATATCTGCATTTAATTTCCCTGTTGCTGTATGGAACTGGAATACAGCTCTTGCATGGGTATGCGGAGATGTTTGTGTGTGGAAACCCTCTGAAAAAACACCTTTAACGGCAATTGCATGTCAAAATATTACTGCAGAAGTTTTTAAAGAAAACAACGTACCTGAAGGAGTATCCTCTTTATTTATTGGAGATGCTGAATTAGGAAAAGTAATGGCAAACGATACTAGAGTACCATTGGTATCTGCAACAGGTTCTACAAGAATGGGTAAATCGGTTGGAGCAGCAGTTGGTGCAAGACTTGGGAAATCATTGCTTGAACTTGGCGGAAACAATGCAGTTATTATTACGCCAAGTGCAGATTTAAGTGTGGTTTTACCAGCACTAGTTTTTGGTGCTGTTGGAACATGTGGTCAAAGATGTACTAGTACTAGAAGGTTAATTGTTCATGACTCTGTGTATGACAAAGTAAAAGAAGCAATGGCAAAAGCATATACGCAATTAACTATTGGTTCACCTCTAGATGAAAGCAATCACGTAGGACCTTTAATTGATCAAGATGCTGTTAATATGTATTTAGAAGCTTTAGATAATGCAAAAGCCGAAGGCGCAAACATATTGATTGAAGGAGGAGTTTTAAATGGCGAAGGATATGAATCCGGATGTTATGTAAAACCAGCGATTGTGGAAGCTGAAAATCATTTTAAAATAGTGCAGCATGAAACCTTTGCTCCTATTTTATATTTATTAAAATATTCTGGAAGTGTAGAGAATGCAATAGCTATTCAAAACGATGTTCCTCAAGGATTGTCTTCAGCGGTAATGACAGACAACCTTAAAGAAGCAGAAAAATTTCTTTCTTGTGCAGGATCTGATTGCGGAATTGCTAATGTAAATATTGGAACATCTGGAGCAGAAATTGGCGGTGCATTTGGTGGAGAAAAAGAAACTGGTGGTGGTCGTGAATCCGGATCAGATGCTTGGAAAGTATATATGAGAAGACAAACAAACACTATCAATTATTCCGATGAGCTTCCACTTGCTCAAGGAATTAAATTTGATTTAGGCTAAAATATAAATTATAAATAAATAAAAATGGCAACTAACAGAACATTTACTATGATTAAACCCGATGCGGTTCAAAACGGACACATGGGAAATATTATTAACGATATTCTTGAAGCAGGATTTACAATTCGTGCAATGAAATATACAAAGCTTAGCACAAATCAAGCTAAAGAATTTTATGAGGTTCACGCAGAACGTCCATTCTATGGAGAGCTAGTAGAATATATGACCTCAGGAACTATCGTCGCTGCTATCCTTGAAAAAGAAAATGCAGTACAAAGTTTTAGAGATTTAATAGGAAGTACAGATCCAGCAGAAGCTGCTGAAGGTACAATTCGTAAAAATTATGCAGAAAGTAAAGCAAAGAATGCAGTTCATGGTTCAGATTCTGACGAAAATGCTGCAATTGAAGGTGCTTTTCATTTTTCAACACAAGAAATTCATTAATTTCAATATATAGAATATTAAAAGGCTACTTATTGGTAGTCTTTTTTTTTCAATTCCAATGACAAGAAAAGAAGAAATAGAAAAAAGAAGAACGTTTGGGATAATTTCCCATCCAGATGCCGGTAAAACAACACTTACCGAAAAACTTCTTTTATTTGGTGGCGCAATACAAACTGCCGGTGCGGTTAAAAACAATAAAATCAAAAAAACCGCCACTTCTGATTTCATGGAAATTGAAAAGCAAAGAGGAATTTCGGTTGCTACTTCGGTAATGGCGTTTCGTTTTAATGATAAACAAATCAATATTCTAGACACTCCAGGGCACAAAGACTTTTCTGAAGACACTTACCGTACTCTAACAGCTGTAGATAGCGTTATTATGGTGATTGACTGTGCTAATGGTGTGGAAGAGCAAACCAAAAATTTAATGAAGGTTTGTAGAATGAGAAACACTCCGGTTATTGTTTTTATCAATAAAATGGATCGTGATGGAAAAGATTCCTTTGATTTGTTGGATGAAATTGAAATGACTCTTGGAATTAAAGTTTGCCCCCTAACCTGGCCTATTGGCATGGGTGATTATTTTCAAGGTGTCTATAATATTCACAAAAAAAACCTTGCTTTGTTTGAAGCAAACAAAACCAAGATTTCACAAAATGTCGTGAATATTGAAAACATCGCATCTTCTGATCTTGATGAAATAATTGGTGAAGAATCTAGCACTGAGCTTCGAGGAGAACTTGAAATGGTAGAAGGTGTTTACGATGCTTTTAACCATGAAAAATATCTTTCGGGTGAAGTTGCACCTGTCTTTTTTGGTTCAGCAGTTAACAACTTTGGTGTCAAAGAATTACTCGAAGCATTTTGTGAAATTTCTCCATCCCCAAGAGGACGAGAAAGTGACAGTAAAATGGTGCAACCGTTGGATGAAAAGTTTTCTGGTTTTGTTTTTAAAATACATGCCAACTTAGATCCAAAACACCGAGATCGTATTGCTTTTTTACGTATTGTATCTGGGAAATTTGAGCGTAATAAATTTTACAACCATGTTCGTTTAAATAAGAAATTTAAATTTTCAAACCCCACTTCCTTTATGGCTTCTGATAAAAGTGTTATTGATGAAGCATTTCCTGGAGATGTTATTGGTTTATACGATACTGGAAATTTCAAAATTGGCGACACCCTTACCGAAGGAGAAAAATTTATGTATAAAGGAATTCCTTCTTTTTCACCAGAACTTTTTCAGGAATTAGTAAATCTTGATCCAATGAAATCCAAACAATTGGATAAAGGAATTCGGCAATTAATCGATGAGGGAGTTGCACAGCTTTTTATTCAGCAACCAGGAAATAGAAAAATTGTAGGTACGGTTGGTCAACTTCAGTTTGAAGTAATTGCCTATAGATTGCAACATGAATATGGTGCAAAATGCCAGTTTCAAGCAAAAAATTATCACAAAGCATGCTGGATAACTTCCGATAACAACGAACAACTCGAGAAATTTATTCGTGCTAAAGCAAATTACATTGCTCATGACAAAGACGACAACATTGTTTTTATGGCAGAAACTCCTTTTCTTTTGTCAAATGCCGAAAATGATTATCCGGATATCACCTTTCATAAAACTTCGGAATTTATGCTCGATAAAAAATAAACAAATGGCGTATTTTGAAAATGGAATTTTCTATATTTGCAGCCACAAATTATGGCGAGGTAGCTCAGGTGGTTAGAGCGCAGGATTCATAACCCTGAGGTCGGGAGTTCGAATCTCCCTCTCGCTACTAAAAACCCACTAATTTTAGTGGGTTTTTTTATACAATAAATTTTTTTTTTAGAAAAATAATTTAAATTTATAATCCTTGATTCCTCCAAATATTAATTTCTTTTATGAAAAGACTTCTATTACTCTTTTTATTTATTACCTCATTTGCTTATTCTCAAGTACCCAACTACGTTCCAAGCAATGGCCTTGTTGGCTGGTGGCCCTTTAATGGAAATGCCAATGATGAAAGTGCTAATACAAATAACGGAACCGTTAATGGACCAAGTTTGACTTCTGATCGTTTTGGGAATTCCAACACTGGTAGAATTAAAGTGGTAAAGCAATAAGCCAACCTTTGGAATAGAAATTAGTCCTATTTAAAATAACAACAGGTATGCCTTTTAAACAATCAAACATTATACTCCCTCTTATTGTTGCACTATTCATTTCAAATTCTTGTGATAAAAATGAATTTAAAGATATGCATGAAGCAGTAATTAAAGATTTGACTGGTTTAGATAGTTGTGGATTTATAATTCAATTAAATAACGGGACAAATCTAATGGTTACCAATCTCTATGACTTTGATGTTCCAATTGAGGATAATAAAGAAGTCTGGGTAAAATACGAGTCCCCATCTATGCCAAATTCATGCATTTGTGGAGAGGTCGTGGAAATAGAAGATCTAAGAGAACGGTAAATAAAGCCTTATTTTTATTTGGAATTAATCTTTATTTCTTTTAGTGTTCAAGAAAACACCCAATTGAAATCGATTCAACTTTTGATTTCCAAGTCGGTGTCTTAAATAACCAGCTTGTAAAGAAACACTTGGGTTGAACTTATAACCCAACGCAGCATACAATCTGTTCTGATCAAAAGGACTATCCGTTATATTTAAAAATATCTCATCATAAAAGCTTAAAAAGAAGGTTTTATTTATTAATTGCGAATGATTAATTGGAACAATTAAAAGCAATCGATACCTAACACGATTTAAATAATCTGTAAAATTATCTCTTGAAACCCATCTTTGTTCCAATCGATATCGATGTTCAAAATTGAATCGTTTGACTTTATTTTTTAATATAAACTGTTGCCATATTCTGTTTTCAATAGAAAGATTATTAAAAGCTCCATCAAAATCCACTTGGGTTGGAATCCATGCATAGCCAGCAGTTAAAATGGAATTTTTAGTGATGTGATAATTTAGACCAACTCTAGGTAAAAGCTGATTGAAAATAGCATATGGCTCAAATAAACGAATTTGCAGCTCAGAGTGAATGCTCCATTTGGGATTTATGGAATGTGTTCCAAAATACATCAACCAACTTCCGGGAGAATTTTCTGGAGTATTTTGAGAACAAGAATTTCCACAAAAAAACAACACAAAAAAAATGATTAGAAAAAAACGCATATTATTTTTTTAAAAATTATTATCTTTTTCAAAACTATAGATCGTTTTGAAAAAAATCAAGTTCATTTTATGTTTATTTATTAGCCCATATTTAAGTGCTCAAATATCCATTCAAATCCCAACAAGTTATTCAGCTATTCAAATCCCCAAAAGTATTAAAGGAGTTAACAAGACAGCAAATGGAAATAATAGCTGGGCAAACAATTCTTCCTTTCAAACGGAATATCATAAATTAAATATTGGCATCAATCGTTTTCCAGGTGGAACCTTTGCAAATAGTTACAATTGGAAGAAAGAACTAAGTAACAATCTAAAATTTAATTTTAAACATGCTATCGAGTTTGCAAAAACGTACAATCAAGAAATTAATTACATGCTCAATTTTGGAACCACAACTTCTCATGAAGCTGCCGAGCTTGTTCGAATCTGCAATTACAATACCCCTTATTATCAAAACTTAAGACTGCAGTTATTTGGAGATTCTTCTGCAGTGAACATCAATAAATGGGAACTTGGAAATGAACTTGCAGCCAAATGGGTGTGGCATGTATCCTGGTTAGGTGGTGGATATAACACCTATATCAAATATCAAACAGGAGTGGCTAGTTTATATATTCCAAGGAGTTTATCCGATTCTCTACATTATTTTGGCGGATCCCTATGGAGAAAAGGATGGGTTACCAACTTTGGCAATGATGGAATGACCAATCTAAATACCATTTTAGGGTCCACACATATTGTAAATGCAAACGATGGGGACTCCATTGCTGTAGAAATAGAATTTGGCCCTATTTATCAAGATTCGGTTATTGTTTGGGCATGCACCACTCAGATTACACAACAAATGATTGATACTCTAACACAACAAGAAATATATGACTTAAGCACCCAAGCTTCAAATCTATTGGATACAAATCAGTACCATCTTCTTGGGGATTCCGCAGTAATGGTTTATACGAACCCTCCATTAGATACAAACATGTTCATTTTAGTTGAATACAAAACAAAACATCCAGGTGCATTTGAAATAAGAGACTCAATGATGCAAGCAGATCCTTCTATTGAAATTGGGTATTGTGTAGATTTTAGAAAAAATTTACTTGGAAGTTCAAATTTCGATAGCTGTTTTATCAATAGCCCTCCTAGATTTTTAATCGATCATCCCTATAACGAAGGAACTGACCAAGCTCTAAATAGTGCACTTTATAGTGAAATCGTTTATTTAGCCGAAAAAAACAAAAACAAATTTGCTAATACGCAACATTCTTTAGATAGTATTTCAACTTCTCTTGGTATTTCTCCGGCTATTGGAATTGGTCTTACCGAATGGAATATACGGCTCTGTGGTGATGGTGGTTGTCACCCAAGCTATAATGGCATATTAGGTGGCTTATATACTGCCAATTTTTATACCCAATTTTATGATGCATATGTAAAGAATGAAGTGGATTTGAGACTGAACAACCATTTTGCATTAATAGCAACAGGAAACAATTTAATTCATATGTTCCATTATAATGATGCAACAAATTCTGTTATTACAACTCCCCAATCCGAAGCCACTAGAATTATAAATGATGCGATAAAAGACAATTTGATTATTGAAGATAGTGCAACTATAAATGGAATGCCGCAGATTCCTGTTTTAGTTAAAAACGATGTGGGGTCGTATGACACCGTTCTCACCAATCCTGTTCATGTACATAAAAGCATTGACACCATTAATCAAACAATTAACTATTTATTGTTAAACCAAGACGATGCAAACAATTACAATATTGACTTTGCAATTGCTCCTGAATGGCAAGCAGACTCTGTTTTTAATGAAACATTGAGTGGTGTTATAGATACTTCCATATATTATGTGAATCAAGACACTTTATTTGTTTCTAACAACTCCATTTCAATCTCTATTGACTCCCTTAGTTTAAAAAGCATCAAAATTCATTACAACAACTTGCCAGCATCTTTAGAACAACTTTCTGTAAACACTCCAATTCCATTTGAAATTTATCCAAATCCAGCCAGTGAAAGCATTCATATTCTAAACCTTAAGAATCAAGAATATAAACTTGAAATTTATTCAAATACAGGTGAATTAGTCGATCATAGAAAAGGATGTATTGATATGGATAAGGAATATTCGTTTCGAAATTTTAAAGCTGGTATCTATCATCTAAAACTCATCACAGATAATGATTCTTACACTAAGAAACTCATCCTAAATTAACTCAGTAATTCAATATCATTTTCTTTTCTACAATACCGTTTTCGTAGATAAAATAAAGCGGTGTATTTACTTTTATTTTGCTTGGTCTTCCGAGCACATCCACTACTCTATTTAATTTTGAAGAATTGCCATTCATCTCAAATACTGATGTATTGTTACATGGCAAAATAGGAAATAAAAAATCAGCAATAAAATCAAGTGCCTGAACAAATTTAGGATTGGAACTACCACCTGGAAACCAAGTATGGGCTTCACCAGGATAAACCAACACATCATTATGAATGCCAACAAGATTGGCTTGTGGATGCATTTCACCGGAACCACACAAAGTAACCACTGTAGGAAAGCCAAGGCCAGGTGCACAATTGTAACTCACCACATCATCTGCATCTCCTTGAACACTTACAAGCGGGGCATCTGTAGCATCAATCCAATTGACATCATTGATACCCCCTGCTATGCTAATAACACCGTTAATTGAAGAAGAATAACCGTTGTTTCCAGCATCTCCCTCAAGACCACCAAGATCGTTCACAATATCTTGAATGTTAAAGGGCGAAGTAGGTAAATCTGAAACGTCATCAATAAAAGCCAAATGAAGTGCAACAACTGCACCGGCAGATGCACCACCTATGTAAACAGTATTTCCATCAATACCAAAAGTATTGCCGTTTGAAAAGTCCTTTCTGAAATATCGAATCGATGCCTTTACATCTGAAACAGCCTTCATTACTTGTCGGTATTGTTCTTGTTGGTTTGCAATAAAAATTCCTTGGCTAATAAAATCATTGGCTACTTGTCTAAAATTAACCGATGCGGTTACATAGCCCCTTTTTGCAAAGGACTCGCAAAAATCTACACAATCCGAATCTTCTTTATCGCCATTCATAAACGATCCACCATGGCAAAACACAATTAATGGCCTGTTGGTATAGGTATCACCATCAGGGACATACACATCCATTTCGTGTTCTCCATCTATATACACATCGGAGTATGTAAGGGTTGTTTTGGAAGTAGTTGTGAAAATTTCATTTTCGTAACGGCCATCGCATTGCGAAAAAACAAGAATGTTTGAGTGAAGCAAAAAAAAAGATATAAATAAAAGAAAGACTCTCAATGAAAGTGAATTTTCTCTAATTTAAATAAATAGAAAGATAATTTCAATTAAAATACATAAAATTATAAGCATCTGTTTCTAAAAAAGATGAATTTAATTGATTAAATAATACGGTAAAATTATATTTTGTGACACCAACCAAACGTATCTTCAACTTTTCCAAATTTAAGATTATTTAAATGTGCCTTTAATTTATTGGAAAGTTTTCTGGTTTTAACTTCAGGAAGTACAAATAATTCATCTCGATATCCAATTTCACCAATATGAGTTAAAGTCGCAGCTGTTCCTGCTCCAAAAGCATCTTCTAATTTACCAGATTTAGACGCATCAATTATTTCAGATATTAAGACCGGACGTTCTTCCACTTCCACACCCCAACTTTTAGCAATTTCTAAAACAGAACGTTTAGTAATTCCACGAAGAATTGTATCCATGTCTTCAGAAGGAGTAACAAGTTTTCCATCTATTTGAAAAATGACATTCATAGTTCCCGATTCTTCAATATATTTATGTTCGTTGGAATCAGTCCATAAAAGCTGATGAAAACCTTCTTCTTGAGCAAGTTTTGAAGGATAAAGTGCTGCTGCATAATTCCCAGCAGCTTTTGCTCTTCCAACACCTCCTTTTGCAGCACGAGTAAAATTTTCCTCTATTTTTACTCTAACTGGATGCGGATAATATGCTCCTACTGGACTGGTTATTACCATAAAGGAATATGTAGATGAAGGTTTAATTCCTACCAATGGATCAGTTGCAAACATAAATGGTCTAATATATAAAGAAGAAACTGAATTGTTTGGAACCCAATCTCTATCTATTTCAAGTAATGATCTTATAGAGTCAACAAAAAGACTTTCAGGCAAAGGAGGCATGCACATTCTTTTTGCAGATAAAGAAAAGCGCTTGGCATTCATTTCTGGTCTAAATAACTGTACATCACCGTTTATCGTTTTATTTGCTTTCATCCCTTCAAATATTGATTGCCCATAATGAATTGCAGACGTTGCAGGGTGAATGGATATATTATCAAAAGGCATAATCCTTCCCTCATGCCATTCATCATTATAATAGTCAATAACAACCATGTGGTCGGAAAAAGTCTTGCCAAAAACAAGATTATCCCAATCAACATCATTAATTCGAGATGAATGAATTTTATTTACATCAAAAGTATAAGTGGTTAAAGGCATTTTTGAATTTTGTGCTGCGAATATACATAGAATCCTTGATTAATTAGTAAAATAACTTCTCTAATATGTCAAGTGAATCTAATAAACAAAGTTTATTTATAATATAGCGAATAATATAGCAAAAAACAAATTAAATAGTAAATTCCTGCCTGCTAGCCAAAGACCTACCAAGAGTATGCCCATCAATATATTGAAGCTCTGTTCCTACGGCAACCCCTCTAGACAAAGTGGTAAGCAAAATAGTTGAGTTTTTTAATTTTTTATAAAGGTAATAGTTGGTTGTATCTCCTTCCATAGTAGGGCTTAAGGCAAAAATAACTTCTTTAACTTCTTTAGAATCAGCTCTTTGAATAAGAGAGTTTATATTTAAATCAGATGGAGCGATACCATCCATGGGAGATATTACTCCATTCAAAACATGATATAGGCCATTATAGCTTTGAGTAGCTTCAATTGCCATGACATCTCTAATATCTTCAACAACACAGATAATAGTTTTATCTCTATTTAAATTTGAGCAGATAAAACAAATCTGTGTATCAGAAATGTTTCCACATATTTCGCATTTACTGGTATTGTTTTTAAGTTCAATTATTGCAGAAGAAAAATCAATAATTTCATCTACCTCTCTATTTAAAAGTTGAAGAGCCATGCGTAGTGCTGTTCTTTTTCCGATACCGGGTAAAGAAGATAATTGATCTACAGCTCTCTCAAGATATTTAGAAGGAATATTCATTTTTAACGGCCAATATCAGATGCTAATAAATAAATAACGGCCATTCTAATTGCAACACCATTTTCAACTTGCTGAAGAATAATACTTTGGTTTGAATCTGCTACATCGGTAGTTATTTCCACTCCACGATTTATTGGTCCAGGATGCATAACAATTATTTCTTTAGAAAGAGAATCTAGAATCTCTTTATTAAGACCAAAACTCATTGCATATTCACGAAGCGATGGAAAAAAGCCCATCTCATCCTGTCTTTCGAGTTGAATACGAAGCATATTTGCCACGTCACACCACTCCAATGCTTCTTTTAAATTATTGGAAACTAGCACACCAAGCTCACTAATGTGTTTTGGAATAAGGGTTGCTGGACCACATACCATAACTTCGGCACCAAGCTTTTGAAGACAATATATATTGGATAATGCTACTCTAGAGTGTAAGATATCTCCAACTATAACCACTTTTTTTCCTTTCACAGAACCTAATTTTTCTCTAATTGAATAGGCGTCTAAAAGTGCCTGTGTAGGATGTTCATGTGTACCGTCTCCAGCATTAATGATTTTTGCATCAATTTTATTGGACAAATACATTGCGGCTCCTGGGTTTGGATGTCTGATGACAACCATATCCACTTTCATAGAAAGAATATTGTTAACAGTATCTAATAAACTTTCTCCTTTTTTAACGGAACTGCTTGATGCACTAAAATTGATAACATCGGCTGATAATCTTTTTTGAGCTAATTCAAAAGACAATCTTGTTCGGGTAGAATTTTCAAAAAATAAATTTGCTACAGTAATATCTCTAAGTGAAGGAACTTTTTTAATTGGTCTGTTAATGACCTCTTTAAAACTATCTGCTGTTTTGAAAATAATTTCAATGTCTTCCCTTTTAAGGTCTCTTATTCCAACAAGATGTTCTACACTTAAACTATTCATTGTTTTCATTTTTAGTATAAAGAATAACTTGATCTTTTCCTTCATGTTCAAGCCATTCAACAGAAACTCTTTCTGATAATAATGTATCTACTCTCTTTCCAACATAATCAGTTTGGATAGGCAAATCTCTTCTAAACCTTCTATCAATAAGTGTAAGCAATTCCACTTTTTGTGGGCGTCCAAAAGCCATTAAAGCATCAAGACCTGAACGTATGGTTCTACCAGTAAATAAAACATCATCTATTAAGACAACATTTTTATTTTCAATAATAAAGTCAATATTTGTTACACTTGGTATAATGGGAGTTTCTCTTCTTCTAAAGTCATCTCTGTGAAATGTGATGTCTAGGTTTCCACAAACAACCTTTTTATTTAAAATATTTTGTAATTCCTTATGAAGACGCTCAAGTACATATATTCCTCTTGGCTGAAGACCAATTAACACTGTATTTTCAAAAGTATCGTGTTTTTCAATTAATTGATAGCAAAGTCGACTGAGTGTTAATTGTAATTCGATTTCGTTCAGAATGACTTGTTTTTCCATTCGCTTTATTAATCGTGCAAATATACATTATGTTTTACATTCAAAAAAAAAATTAAACAATAATAACATAATCATTGTGCTTCGACATATGTATCATTGATTGATTTTGATTTTTCAGGACAATTTTTATTTATCTCTTCCAATAATTGCTTCTGAGTAAGCTCTTCATATTTAGGATTATTTTCCTGTAAAGTCATTATACAGTATACATAGGTAGAATCATTATTTAGACATTCACAAAGTTCAGATGCCATTTTTTTCGATACTTCTTTCTGTTCTTTTTCTTTATTATCAACGCAAGAAAGCAGGAAAAGTAAAAGGATATATGTATAAAATTTATTCATTTTCTTAATTTATAAAAAAAGTTAATTTTTACAAAGATTAAGCCATTTAAATTTAGAATTACAAAATTTTAACAAACTTAAATTGTAGTTTTATTTAAACATTTAAATTTTAATACTATGAAAAAATTATTTTTAAGCTTTGCGATTCTATTCGCAGCAAGTACAGTTTTAGTATCCTGTGGAGATGACAAAGAGGACGGATCTTCTGATGCAACA
>Ga0163108_10002675_pt1 | contig 12832 bp, 12 predicted proteins | sample Fk1155metaG_FD_109644 | JGI IMG/M metagenome (GOLD analysis project Ga0163108, IMG submission 109644) | Marine microbial communities from the Central Pacific Ocean - Fk160115 155m metaG | ecosystem: Environmental > Aquatic > Marine > Oceanic > Photic zone | place: The Central Pacific Ocean...
TTAGATTATCTCCAAGATAATAATATTGGAGTAATGGCATGGTCTCCTCTAGGTTCCTTTTTCAAAGAAAAAAATGAAAAACATAAAAGAATAGCTACTTTGTTCAATGAGTTATCTGAAAAATACAACTGTTCTTATGAACAGCTTTTACTTGCATGGATCCTAAAGCATCCTTCTGATATTTACCCAATAGTAGGTACAACTAATAACAAAAGGTTAGAACTAGCTGCTAAAGCAATTAAAATTAATCTTGAAATTGAAGATTGGTTTTTAATTTTAAAAGCAAGTGATGGTAAAAGAGTCCCTTAAATTCATAAAAAATGAAAAACAAAACTATACTCATTACAGGTGCAACTAGTGGGATTGGATATGCTACGGCTATAGCTTTTTCAAAACTAGGAGCAAATTTAATTTTATGTGGAAGAAGAGAAGAAAAGCTTAAAAAACTTTCCAAAGAAGTCAAAGTTTCTAATACAACTCTTCAATTCGATGTTAGAGATAAAATAAAAGTAAAAGACTCTATAGATAATCTGCCTTTAAAATTCAAAAAGATTGATGTATTAATAAATAATGCTGGTAATGCCCATGGATTTGATTCCGTAGATGAGGCTAACATTGATGATTGGGATGCAATGATAGATTCTAATGTTAAAGGTTTAATGTATGTTACTAAAGCCATAATTCCATATATGGTGAAAAATAAATCTGGGCATATTATTAATGTTGGTTCAATAGCAGGAAAAGAAGTTTATCCAAAGGGAAGTGTTTACTGCTCTAGTAAATTTGCTGTTGATGCTTTTACTCAAGGGTTAAGAATTGATTTACTGAAATTTGGAATTAAGGTTAGTGCTATAAATCCTGGCAAAGTTGAAACTGAATTTTCTTTGGTTCGTTTTAAAGGAGATGAAAAGAGAGCAAACGAAGTATACAGTGAGTTTAAATCATTAACTGCAAAAGATGTAGCAGAATCAATTTTATTTATAGCTAATTCCCCTAAACATGTCAATATTGCTGACATGGTCTTATTATCTTCTCAACAAGCAAATACATACATAAATCTTAAAAATAAATAAAATTAAATCTTCTATTTATCAATTAGATTTTCAGGATAAAGAAAATTATTATATGGAAATCTTGTAATATGTATTTTTCTCACCTCTTCATACACTTTTTTTCTAAAAAAATCTAAATTTTCTTTTTTTAAAGCAGAAATAAAAATTGAAAAATTTTCAGATTTATTCATCCATGTTTTTTTAAGTTCTGATAAAGTTTGATGTTTTAATTCTTTTTTTAAAATCAAATCAGAATCATCCCACGGTTCAGGGTTATATTCATCAATTTTATTAAAGATCATTAAGACAGGTTTATTTAGACTTTTTAACTCTTCTAAAATTTGATTAACCGCTTCTATATGATGCTCAAATTTTTGATGAGAAATATCAACTACATGAAGTAACAAATCAGATTCTTGAACTTCATCTAAAGTGCTTTTAAATGATTCTATTAATTGAGTAGGAAGCTTTCTTATAAATCCAACAGTATCACTTAATAGAAAAGGCAAATTTCCAATTACAACTTTTCTAACTGTTGTATCAAGTGTTGCAAAAAGTTTATTTTCTGCAAAAACTTTAGTTTTAGCAATTGAATTCATAAGTGTAGATTTTCCAACATTAGTATATCCAACTAAAGAAACCCTGACTAAAGCTCCTCTATTACCTCTTTGAATAGACATCTGTTTATCAATTAAAAGCAATTTCTTTTTTAGTAGTGAAATTTTATCTCTTACTATTCTTCTATCAGTTTCTATTTCAGTCTCACCAGGACCTCTCATACCAATACCCCCTTTTTGTCTTTCTAAATGAGTCCATAAGCCTTTTAGTCTTGGAAGAATATATTCATATTGAGCTAATTCAACCTGAGTTCTTGCATAACTTGTTTTAGCTCTTTGAGCAAAAATGTCTAGAATTAAACCTGTTCGGTCTAAAATTTTACATTTTAAAAATTTTTCAATATTTCCTTGTTGAGCTGGACTTAGTTCATCATCGAAAATTACAGATGAAACATTATTAAGTTTATTAAATTCAAAAATTTCATTTAATTTACCGCTTCCAATAAATGTTTTAGGGTTTGGTTGATTTAAGTTTTGAGTAAAACGTTTTAAAACCTTTCCCCCAGCTGTATAAGAAAGAAACTCTAATTCATCTAAATACTCATTAGAAGTTTCAAGGTTTTGATTTGAATTAACAATTCCTACAATAACAGTCTTTTCATAATCTAATGATTTCTTCTCAATCATTATTCAATGAAATTTTCCACTTTTTTGTTTCAAATTTATTGCCATCAAAAACTCCATATGTATAATGATTTATCCAATCACCTAAATTAATATACTTAGAATTTTGATTAAGTTCAATTTGAATTGGTAAATGCCTATGACCAAATATAAAATAATCTCGATGTTTCTCTTGAAGTTTTTTTCTAGAATATTTAGCTAACCATTCTTTATCATCTCCAAGAAAATTAATATCCTTTTCTCCAGAGAGAATTTTATTTTTTTGAGAAAAATATTGACCTATTCCAATTCCTATATCTGGATGAATTATTCTATATAAAATTTTTGCAAAAGAATTAGTAAATACTTTCTTCATTATTTTATAACATTTATCATAAGGGCCCAAACCATCTCCATGTCCAATATAAAATGTTTTATTCATAATATTAAAATCTTTGGGTTTTCTATAGACTTTAACTCCCAACTCCTTTTGAAAATAATCATTCATCCATAAATCATGATTTCCTACAAAATAATGAATAGGTATTCCTTTATCTGAAATTTCAGCAATTTTACCTAAAACTCTAACAAAACCCTTTGGAACAACTTTTTTATATTCAAACCAAAAATCAAAAAGATCTCCTAACAAAAAGATTTCTTGTGCATCTTTTTTAATAAAATCTAACCACTGAACAAAATGTTTTTCTCTTTCCAAACTTGAATTATAATCTGGAGCTCCAAGATGATTATCTGATGCAAAATATATTTTTTTATTATTATTACTTTTCATAATAACTAATAACTATCCAATTGCTTTATCTAAATCTAACATTAAATCCTCAACATCCTCAATTCCAACACTTAATCTTATTAATGAATCAACTACTCCACTTTTTTCTCTTTCAATTTTAGGGATAGATGCATGAGTCATGCTAGCAGGGTGACCCGCTAAACTTTCGACTCCTCCTAAAGATTCAGCAAGAGTAAATAATTCTAGTTTTTCAACAATTTTAACAGCAGATTTATAATCTGATCCTTTTGGTATAAAAGAAAGCATTCCTCCAAAGTTTTTCATTTGTCTTTTAGCAATTTCATGATTTGGATGATCCTCAAAACCAGGCCAAAAAACTTTTTCAACTTTAGGATGGCTTTTTAAATAATTTGCAATTTTTTTTGCGTTTTTACAATGTCTTTTCATTCTCAAATGAAGCGTTTTTATTCCTCTTAGAGTTAAAAAACTATCCATAGGGCCACAAATAGCTCCACTAGCGTTTTGAATAAATCCAATTTTTTCAGCAATAGCATCATCATTTAAAACAATTGATCCAAGAATTACATCAGAGTGTCCAGCAAGATATTTAGTCGCAGAATGCATAACTATATCGGCTCCTAAATTCAAAGGTTTTTGCAAATATGGTGATGCAAAAGTATTATCTACTGCCAATAATATTTCATTACTTCTTGATATATTAGAAATTAATTCTATATCTATAATATTCATCATAGGGTTTGTTGGTGTTTCCACCCAAATTAATTTCGTTTTACTTGTTATTAAACTCTTAATTACGGATATTTTATCCATCGGAATAAAATGAAATATAATTCCAAAATCTTTAAAAATTTTATCAAATAATCTATATGATCCTCCATAAAGATCATTCGTAGATATAACTTCATCTCCAGGCTTTAATAACTTAAGTATTGCATCCATTGCTGCCAAACCTGATGCAAAAGCAAAACCATAATTACCATTTTCAATTGATGCTAATGCGTTTTCAAGCGCAGTTCTAGTTGGATTATGAGTCCTGCCATATTCATATCCTAAATGTTTGCCGGGAGACGTTTGAACATAAGTTGAAGTTTGATATATAGGAGGCATTACTGCTCCATATCCTTTTTCTAATGATTGACCTCCATGAATAACTTTAGAGTTAAATTTTAATTTTTTTTTCATTTAATTAAGACCTTCAAATCATTACAAATGTATTGGATTTTGAATCAAATAATCTTTTTTTTAATAAAAATGAATTTTATTTGTGCAACTTATTTATTATGAAAGTATTCTTCTATCTAAAGACATGTGATACATGTAAAAGAATAATTAATGAACTTAATTTAGGTTCTGATATAGAACTTGTAGAGATTAAAGTTAATCCCTTGAATAAACAGCAATTAAAAACTATACGTTCTTTTTCTGAGAGTTTCGAGGACCTTTTTAATAAACGAGCCCAATTATACAAGCAAAGAAATTTAAATACTAAAATCTTATCAGAGTCTGATTATGAAAAGTTAATTCTAGAGCATTATACTTTTTTAAAACGTCCTGTTTTATTGTATGATAATAAACTTTTTGTTGGAAATAGTAAAAACACCATTGAACAAATAAAAAAGTTTTTAGATGAGAAATAAAATTTTTGCTTTATTAGCTGCTTTTGCTGCTACAACTATCTATGGTTTAAATCATACTATTGCAAAAGTTGTAATGCCTGATTATGTAGGTGCTTTTGGCTTCATAATGTTAAGAGTTGTTGGAGCTTCGATTCTCTTTTGGACTGTAAGTCTATTTTTACCGAATGAAAAAATTGATAAAAAAGATTATTATCGAGTTATTGGAGTCGCCTTTTTGGGTATGTGTATTAATATGTTAATGTTTTTTAAAGGTTTGGAACTTTCAACTCCTATAAATAGTGGAGTTATTGTAACTCTAACTCCAATAATAATTCTAATATTGTCTGCAATTTTTTTAAATGAAAGTTTAAATTTTCCTAAAATTTCTGGAATTGCAATTGGGTTTGCAGGAGCTGTAATTTTAATAATTTATGGAAATCAATCAACAGTAATAAATGCTCCAAATGTTTCTCTTGGAAATATTTTATTATTAGGAAATTCTATAAGCTATGGAGCTTACTTAGTTTTCGTGAAAAAGCTGACTGAAAAGTATCATACTGTTACCATAATGAAATGGATGTTTTTAGTTGGTTCTTTCATGACTTTTCCCATTACATATCCAGATTTTATAGAAATTTCATGGCACAATATGCCTTTTTATGCTCTTTGGAGAATTGGATTTGTAGTAGTGTGTACAACTTTTTTTACTTATTTTTTAAACGTTTATGCTCTTAAAACATTACCCCCAACCACAATTGGAGCCTTTGCATACCTTCAACCAATAATTACAATTATTTATGCTGTTTTAACTGGAAATGATACTCTTGATTGGGTAAAAATTCTTGCTTGTATTCTAGTTTTTTTTGGGGTTTATCTTGTCTCTTTTAAGAAAAAAATAATTAAAGTATAATTTTTTTAATAGTATTCTATGATATACTTTTGCCAAGTGAAAATAAAAAAATTCCTTTCTAATATTAATAAAAAATCTGTCATGAAAAAGATTATTATTTTTTCAATATTAAAGAAAATTGTTGTGTTTTTAATATTAATTTCAATTACCTCATGTGGAAACAATGATAAAAAAAAGAAAGAAAAATTTCAATATAAAAGAACTAAAACAGAGCAATCAAATGAATCAAAAAATAACCCTTCTTCATCAGAAAAAGAAATTACAATTATCATAAATTCTGATGATTTTTCGATGAAATTTGACAAAAAAGAAATCATTGCTTATAGTGGTCAAAAAATTACTGTAACTCTAAATCATACAGGTAAATTAGACAAATTAGTGATGGGACATAACTTTGTTTTACTTAAAAAAGGAGTTAACACAAATGAATTTGGAATAAAAGCATCTTCAGAAAAAGAAAATGAATATATTCCTGATGGGAACCTAGCTATAGCTCACACAAAACTCATTGGAGGAGGAGAAAGCGATACAATAACTTTTGACGCTCCTGAAAAAGGAGTTTATGACTATATATGCTCATTTCCAGGACACTATATGTCTATGAAAGGTAAATTAATAATAAAATAATTATTGTCCAGTACCGGACCAAACTATACCTCCACTAGCTTCATTAAGATCAACGCATCCTTTTTGTTGACCTGGAACAGGATTATAAGCCATAAGCTTTTCTCCAACAAATTCATTTATTTTATATGCTCCAACTGTTAATTTTCTTATGTCTTTAATTGCTATAGTTATTTTATCATTATTGCCCTCTGAAATAAGAATTTTATTTAATTGATCTTCCCACTCTTTTACTGAGATTTTATTAATTTCCTCTTTTGTGGTTTTTGATTTTACTAGATCAATAAATTTATTTAAACCATCCTTTAAAATTTTATTACTACTAATATTATCCTCATCTATAACATTATAAATATAAGCATCAATAAATTCAGGTAACTTAAGAGAAATTGCCCCTGGGGTTTCAGTTTCAGGAATAATTATTTCCATTAGTTTAGAAACCACTAAAAATTGTTCTTTATTGAAAAAAACAGAATTTAAAGTTGTACTATTTTGACAACTCTGAAACAGGTTTAAAATGCTAGGGGTTATAGTAATAGTCCCTAAACCCTTTCCTATATTTTTTAAAGCATTTCTTCTATCCATATAAATTACAAGTTCATTTTTTTCAATTCACTAACTGCATGATTTGCAGCCCTAGCTGTAAGAGCCATATATGTTATGGAAGGATTAGTACAACCTGATGAAGTCATGCAAGCTCCATCAGTAACGTATACATTAGGAACACTATGTATCTCATTATATTTGCCTAAAACTGATGTTTTTGGATTTTTTCCCATTCGAGCGGTACCCATTTCATGAATTCCAAGACCTAAGGCATATCTCTCATCCCTCACTTTTATATTTTTAAACCCAGCATTTTCTAACATTTCAACTGCTTGTTCTTTCATGTCTTTTCGCATATTGATTTCGTTTTCTCGAATTGAAGCATCAAATGTAATTGTTGGTAAGCCCCATTTATCTTTCTTATTGTAATCTAAAGTCATTTTATTATCATGATAGGGTAATATTTCTCCAAATCCGTTTAAACCCATTCCCCAATTACCTGGTTCTAAAAGAGCTTTTTTAAATTTTTTTCCATATGCCATCTCTTTTGTATATTCTGTCCAAGCTCCTCTACTCCCACCTCCTTGATAACCATACCCTCTTATAAAATCTTTTTGATTTGTTTTTCCTCCTAAATTTCTAAATCTTGGCAAATAAAGTGCATTTGGTCTATTACCAATATAATATTTATCCTTAAAAGAATCAATTGTACCCCTTGCACCTACTTTAAAATGATGATCCATTAAATTATGTCCTAATTCTCCCGAATCATTTCCCATTCCATTTGGGAAACGATCAGACTTTGATTGCATTAATATAGATGTAGAAGGAATCGCAGATGCACAAAGAAATATGACCTTAGAAAAATAGTCATAAGTTTTTTCAGTTTCAGAATCAATAATTCTTACTCCGGTTGCTTTTTGCTTATTTGAATCATAAATTACTTCATACACTACAGAATTAGGCCTTAATGTCATGTTTCCTGTTAATTCAGCTGCAGGAAGTGTTGAAGAGTTAGAACTAAAATATGCTCCATAAGGACATCCTCTTCTACATCTATTCCTATATTGACAACTAACTCTTCCTAAACCTGGTTTAGTTCCCTCTGTTATATGAGCAACTCTTCCTACAGTTAATAAACGATCATTATAATTTTTGGCTATTGAATTTTTTAAATGTTCTTCCACGCAATACATTTCCATTGGTTTTAAAAACTCTCCATCAGGAAGTTGAGGTAAACCAAGTTTTTCTCCACTAACACCAATATATTCCTCCACATAACTATACCATGGTGCGATATCCTTATATCTAATTGGCCAATCTACAGCTATTCCATCTTTTATATTTGCTTCAAAATCAAAATCACTTAAACGATAAACCTGTCTTCCCCAGGTTAAAGATCTACCTCCAACATGATAACCTCTTATCCAATCAAAAGGTTTTGTTTCATTATAGGGGTGTAAATTATCATCAACAAAAAGATGCTTTGTAGATTCTTTATTTACATAACCTGTTCTGCTTTGTTTAGGTTGGTTTTTTCTTATTTCATTAGTTATTACATCTCCATGAGGATAATCCCAATGATCATTAAACATATTAGAATAATCTTCAACATGTTTAATCATAGGCCCCCTTTCTAAAACTAGAGTTTTTAGTCCTTTTTCACAAAGTTCTTTAGCTGCCCAACCTCCACTTATTCCAGTTCCAACAACAATAGCATCATATTCATTATCCATAAAATAAACTTTTGAACCTTTACATGTCAAACCAAATATAGAAAATATCTTTAGATGTGAAAATATTGTTTATTTTAGAAAGATTAATAAAATTTATTTAATATGAAACGTAAAAAATTTATTACAAAAATAATTAGTTTAAGTCTTTGTGTTTTTTTTCTTGGAAATTTAAGTTGTAACGATCCGAAAACTAAATCTAATAGCTCCTCAGAAGTATCTCCTCTTTTTTTTAAATTATCTCTTGCTCAATGGTCTATTCACAGAATGATAAAAGAAAACAGTTATGATCCTTATAACTTTGCTTCTCTTGCAAAAGAATTAGGGTTTGAAGGTATTGAATACGTTAATGCGTTATATGATGATGTAATGAAAAGTGATGATAAAAAAAGTGCTATAGAGGTTTTTATTGAGAAAAGTAAATCTCTTGCTGATGAAAATAAAATTAAAAATGTTTTAATTATGATTGATGGTGAAGGAGACCTATCTTCCTCTGACCCTATAAAAAGAAGCGAAGCCATTGAAAATCATAAACTATGGATTTATGCAGCTTCAAAAATAGGTTGCAGTTCTGTGAGGCTTAACCTTTATGGTGAAAAAGACCCCGATAAATGGATTTCAAATTCAATTAAAAGTTTATCAGAATTATCAACTTATGCTAAGGAATACAATATAAATGTAATTGTTGAAAATCATGGAAGAATTACCTCTAATATACCTCTATTAATGCAAGTTATTAATGGAGTTAATATGGATAATTGTGGTACTCTTCCAGATTTTGGAAACTTTTGTATTAGCGATGAAGGTTACGGTTCTATTTTTGATGGAAGTTGCAAAGAAGCCTACGATATATATAAAGGGATATCTGAAATGATGCCTAAAGCTTTTGGAGTCAGTGCAAAATCTTATGATTTTAATTCTGAAGGATTAGAAACAAGTATTGATTATAAAAGAATGTTAAAAATAGTTAATGATCAAAATTATAAAGGATTTATTGGTGTTGAATATGAAGGTAATAGACTTTCTGAAATTGAAGGTATAAAGGCCACTAAAAATCTTCTAGTTAATATTGGAAATGAAATGTAAATTTTAATATCTGATGAGTTTTAAAATTTCGGTACAACTCTCATTTTTAATGTTTTTCCAATTTTTTATTTGGGGTGCTTGGTTTGTGACTATGGGAACTTTTCTTTCTCAAGAATTTAATTCTTCTGGAAGTGAACTCTCTCTTGCATATGAAACCCAATCAATTGGAGCAATTATTGCCCCTTTTATAATTGGACTTATTGCTGATAAATATTTTGCAGCTCAAAAAGTATTAGGAACTATTCATTTAATCGGTGCATTTTTACTCTATAATGCTGGTGTTTCAGAAAATTTTTCTCATTTCTATCCTTATATTTTAATATATATGTTACTTTATATGCCAACACTAGCATTAGCAAACTCTGTTGCTTTTAGACAAATGAAAGATCCTTCTAAAGAATTTGCTCCAATAAGAATTTTTGGAAGTATTGGTTGGATTATAGCTGGCCTTTTAATTGGATATTTTTCATGGGAGAGTTTAAATACACTAAAAAATACATTTTACATGTCTTCTTTAATTTCTTTAATTTTAGGAATATATAGTTTTACTCTTCCCAACACACCTCCTACAATTGAAAAAAATAAAAACAAAACTTTTGGGGAAATTATAGGATTGGATGCATTAAAACTATTAAAGGATAAAGCTTATCTTGTTTTTTTTATAGCTTCAATTTTAATATGTATTCCACTGGCTTTTTATTATCAGCATGCAAATCAATTTTTAAATGAAATTGGAATGGAAGCTGCTGCAGGAAAAATGACTCTTGGTCAAATTTCTGAAGTACTGTTTTTATCGCTTCTCCCTTTTTTTATTAAAAGGTTTGGCTTTAAATCAACATTAATTGTTGGAATATTCGCTTGGGGATTACGTTATTTACTTTTTTCTTTAGGAGCAGATGGTGTAAATAGTTGGATGTTAATTTTAGGGATTATTTTACATGGTATTTGCTATGATTTTTTCTTTGTCTCTGGTCAAATTTATACTAATATGAAATGTAAACCAGAATATAAAAGTTCTGCTCAAGGTTTAATTACTCTTGCTACTTATGGTCTTGGTATGCTAATTGGGTTTAGAATAGCCGGATATCTAATTGATTTATATGTAATATTTGATGGTCATAATTGGGGAAAAATATGGATTCAACCTTCAATTTTTTCGTTTGTTATTTTATTCTTATTTATATTCACATTTAGAAATGAAAAAATTGAAACTAAAAATCTATGAATAAAATAAAACTTGGTATAATTGGTGGAGGTGGGGATTCTCTTATAGGTGTTCTTCACAGAGTTGCATCAAATATGTATGATAAATATAAAATTACTGGTGGGGTCTTTAACCCTGACTATGAAGAAAATATAAATTTTGCTAAAGAAATTGGTGTAAATACAAATAGAATCTATAAAGATTTTGATGAATTTATTGATAAAGAATCAAAGCTTCCAGAAAAAGATCGAATTGAAGTAGTATCTGTTTTAACTCCCAATTTTTTACATTATCCAATGTCTAAAAAGCTTTTAGAAAATGGATTTAATGTTATCTGCGAAAAACCTTTGACAACAAATTTAGAAGAAGCAAAAGAATTGTATTCTCTTCAAAAGAAAAATAATTTAATTTTTGCTGTTACATATACTTACACTGGATATCCAATGGTTAGACACATGAAAAAGTTAATTTCTGAAGGTGTTATTGGAGATATTCAAAAAGTTGATATTCAATATTATCAAGGATGGATAAATGGATTTATCCATGAAAAAGAAAAAAGGAAAACCGTATGGCGTCTTGATCCTGAAAAAGCTGGAATTAGTTCTTGTATTGGTGATATTGGAACTCATGCCTTTAATATGGTAGAATATGTAACTGGAATGGAAGTTAAAGAACTTCTTTCTGATTTAAATATGTTATATGATGATAATAGTTTAGATATTGATGGGACAATTTTAGTTAGATTTTCAAATAAACTAAAAGGAGTTTTAAGAGCCAGTCAAATTGCTACTGGAGAAGAAAATAATTTAACTGTAGCGATATATGGAAGAGACGGAGCTTTTAAATGGGAACAAGAAAATCCTAATTATTTATATCACCTAAAAGATGATGAGCCTAGAAGGCTTATTAAACCAGGTAACCCTTATATTTCTGATTTTGCCAATGATGGTACAAAGCTTCCTGCTGGTCATCCTGAAGGAATTTTTGATGCAATGGGAAATATCTATAAAGGAGTTGCTAAAGACATAAGAAATGAAAAATCTTATGGTTCAGAATATCCAACATTATATGAAGGATTAAAAGGTATGAATTTTATAGAAAAAGTAGTTGAATCTCATAAAAAAGGAAATATATGGATAAGCATGGACAATCAATGAAAACAGTAAAAGGCCCTGCAATTTTTTTAGCACAATTTGTTGATAAAAAAGCTCCTTTTAATACTCTAGAAGGAATGTGTAAATGGGCCTCAGATCTTGGTTATAAAGGAATTCAAATTCCTACTTGGGAAAGTTTCTTAATCGATCTAGACAAAGCTTCTGAAAGCCAAACATATTGTGATGAACTAAAAGGTAAGATTAATTCTTATGGCCTTGAAATAACGGAACTTTCAACTCATCTACAGGGTCAATTAGTTGCAGTTCATCCTGCATATGATTTAATGTTTGATAACTTTGCTCCTGATCAATTTAAAAATAATCCCAAAGCAAGAACTGATTGGGCAATCGATACAGTTAAAAAAGCTGCAGTAGCTAGTAAACGTCTTGGTTTAAAATCACATGCTACTTTTTCCGGGGCCTTATTATGGCATACTTGGCATCCTTGGCCGCAAAGACCAGAAGGACTATTAGAACTTGGTTTTTCAGAATTAGCAAAAAGGTGGAAACCTATTTTAGATTTCTATGACGAAAATGGAGTGGATGTATGTTATGAAATTCATCCAGGTGAAGATTTACATGATGGTGTTACTTTTGAAAGGTTTCTAAAGGCCACTGGAAATCATAAAAGAGTTAATATTTTGTATGACCCAAGCCATTTTGTTCTTCAACAATTAGATTATTTAGAATACATTGATCATTATCATAGTTTTATAAAATCATTCCACGTAAAAGACTCAGAATTTAAACCTAATGGTAAAAAAGGAGCTTTTGGCGGTTATGGCGATTGGATTGATAGAGCTGGAAGATATCGTTCTCCTGGTGATGGTCAAATAGATTTTAAAACTATATTCACTAAACTGACTGAATATGGTTGTGATGTTTGGGCTGTAATGGAATGGGAATGTTGTATAA
>Ga0163108_10002678_pt1 | contig 12827 bp, 9 predicted proteins | sample Fk1155metaG_FD_109644 | JGI IMG/M metagenome (GOLD analysis project Ga0163108, IMG submission 109644) | Marine microbial communities from the Central Pacific Ocean - Fk160115 155m metaG | ecosystem: Environmental > Aquatic > Marine > Oceanic > Photic zone | place: The Central Pacific Ocean...
ACCGGCTCATCAGCCCGGCAAATGGCCGCTGTCCAACAAACCAGAATCACACCCAGAACGCAGGAAGAGATAGTTTTAGTCATACCCTTCAGGGTATTGCATGAGCGCCAAAGGGTCAATCAGCAGGACGCCGGCAAAAGCCATCACCTGGCTTCCTGGATAAAACGGATGAGGTCTGCCAGGTCGCCATTCGAGAGGTCGCGCTCGAGACCGTTCGGCATGAATGAGGCGCCCATCGACTTGAACTCGACGAGCTCTCCCCGGAGGAGATCCGTCTTCTTCCCATCGGCCGCGACCAGGCTGATCTGCGTCCCCGTCTCGCTCGTTACCATGCCGGAGAAAATCCGGCCATCCCGGGTCGAGGCGGCGTAGAGGCCGAATCGCGCCTCCACCGCGGCATTGGGATCTATGATCGACTGCAGGAGAAACTCCCCTGTTTTATTGCTGAGGGCCGCCAGGTTCGGCCCGGTCTCTCTGCCAAGCCCGCCGAGCTTGTGGCAGGCCGCGCAGATCTTCTCGAAGATCACACGCCCCCTGCTTCCGTCCCCCTTCAGCCCGAGGGCTGGGCGGTATTTCTTCAACACCGCCAGTCGATCGGGTGAGGCCGGGAGCAGTTGTTGAACGCGCTTCTTGATTCCCGGCCCCAGGGCTCCCAGGCGCTGGCGAGTAGAGCTGTCCAACTCCCCCGGCCTGACCACCCCTGCGGCCACAGCGTCAAGCAGGTCCGCGGCCCATTCCCTGCGCCCCAGGACCAGCCCCAGAAGCTCGGCGCGCAGACCCGGCCCATACCTGCGCCAATCCTCAAGCAGCGGCTTGACGATGACGGCCCGCCTCACCGCGGCGGCCTGGACATCAAAAGATTCCGAAGCGCTGAGGAGCCTGCGCACAGAAACACCATCTCGTCCGGGTACGCGATTGAGAAGCCCGATGGCCGCAATTCGCAGCTCTCCGGCAAGCAGTCGATCGAAGGCCATGGTCTCGGCAGCTTCAACGACCTCCAACACTGCGGCGGGAGCTGAGCGTGGATCCGCCTTCTCCAGCCAGGCGCTGATAAGCCTCATCTTGTCTTCGGCCTTCGCTCCCGGCAGGTAACGCCCCAGGAGCTCAGCGGCCTCGGCGCCTTTCTTCCAGGCAACCGCCTGGCCTGTCAACCTGGCGAAAAGAGCCGGGGATTCCAGCGATGACCCCAGGGCGGAAATCACGTTTTTCGAGTCCAGGGAGCTCATCGCGGCGGCAGCTATCCAGGGATCCGCATCGCCGGCAAACCTGGCGATATCAGCCCCGCTCCTGGCCGAAACAGCCAGCTCGAGACGCACCGCAGGGTCACTGTCTTCGAGCCCATCAAGGAGAGCTGGAGCCCTCACCGAGCTGAGGCGAACGGCCTGCCTGCGCACACCGGGCTGCGAATCCTTCAGGGCGGCCTCGATAGTGGAAACATCCAGCTGGCCGATCCCATCGAGCGCGCACAAGGCGTGGAGCCTCCCCAGGGCGGCCTGGCTCGTTCGGACCAACCTCCGCAGCCCGCCTGCCGCCTCTATTCCGCCTCCCTGAACAAGCCGCTGCTGGGCCGTATCCCGAACCCAGCCATTGGGATGCTCCAGGTAATTAACCAGGTCAGCTGGAGCCGACCCACGCAGCCTCGGCCATGCACGAGGCGCGGATTCGACGGGGAAGACCCTGTAGATCCTTCCATGCTTATCGCCATGGCGGAAATAGGGTCTCAGCTCATCCTGCCCATTTTTTGGAAGCCACTGCGGGTGTTCGATCATGTAGCGATACATATCGACCACCCAGAGCGCTCCATCGGGGCCTGTTCGAACCATGACCGGGCGGAACCAGCGATCCCTGGAGGCGATGAAATCGATCTTGCTCTCTGCCGGATCGCGCCTGGCTGTGAAGGTGACTCCATTCCTTGAAATAATATTGTGCTGCACGACGTTATGGAACGGCTCACAGGTAAAGGCATGGCCCTCGCTGCCGCGCGGAAAGAGAAGCTCGTCACGATAGACCATACCAGAGCACGCCGAGGTGAAACGGCCGGACTGCTCGAAGGAATGAAAACGCTTCTGCGGTGACTTGGCCGTGTAGACACGCGGGTTTGTCGGGGTCACCACCTGGTTCTTCGGGTTGGGCGATACGAAGTAGGGATTCCGGCGCAGGTGATGGTCGCGCAGAACATAATGCCAGAGCGGATGGCTGTTCTGAACGCCGAACCAATCACCCCAATCGTCCCGATTCCTGCCGAACTGAGAGGGGCCTGACTGCGGGTCCAGCAGCCCCGCCTCGGGACGAATACGGAAATCCCGGCTCCCAAGCACGATGGTCTTCCCCGTCCTGACAGAGGTAATCTTATTGCCCTTGGCGTAGCCTCCATGATGCGCCCCGCTGGCGCAATGAATCCAATTGTCGAGCCCCCACCGCAAGCCATTGACCCGCAGCTGCTGGTTCCCCTCTGAAAACCCCCTGTAGAGAACCTCGCGGACATCCGCCCTCCCATCTCCGATTGTGTCACGGGCAAAGAGAACCTCAGGGGCCGCGGTAACAAGGACACCATCCTTCCAGGCCTTGACGCCGGTCGGAAAATTCAACCCATCGAGAAAAACGACCGACCTGTCATAGCGCCCGTCGCTGTCAGTGTCCTCCAGGAAACGAACCCGGCCACCCGGTTTTCCCTTGCCGTCGATACCCAGGGGGTAGTCTGCCATCTCGGCGACCCAGAGCCTCCCATCCGCTCCCCAGTCGATAGCTACGGGGTCCATCACCAGCGGCTCAGCCGCGACAAGCTCGATCCTGAACCCTTCGCGGACATGAAACGCCGCAAGCGAGGCTTCCTTTCCGGCAGCCCGGATAGAATCATCGGGTTCTGCCCCCCCGGCTATCCCCGGCAGGAAGAAGAAGCTGAGCGCAAGAACCGCTGCGGGATAATAGCGTGGGACAATTGAACCCATACGGTCAGGGTAGTAGACACGTCCGCGCGCATCAATCAGCAAGGCTGTAGCAGCGGATTTCCCTGTCATTGCGAAGGTAGATGCTGCGATTGGCGAAGGCCGGATGAGACCAGACCAGCAGCCTCCTGCCTACCCTGTGCGTTGGCTCGATCAACTTCGCACGGCTGAGTTCCTTGTAACCGGCGGGATTGAGCCGGGCGATAACCAGCTCCCCGAGATCATTGGCGAGAAAAAAACGGCTCCCGTTCCGTACCGTGAAGACATTCGCCCAGCTTGCGGGCCTGCCGCCGGTAGATGGAGCGAAAGTACTCCAGAGCTGTTCCCCATCGGAAAGCCGGGCGCAGATATATTTCCCACCCTGCCCGCCAGCGTAGACGTGTCCGGACTGGATGACCGCTGTATTAAAGACGCCGCCTATGCCGCGCCGGGAGCTCCCCCTCCAGGTCAGCCTGGCCGAAGCTCCATCTTCGGCCACCTCGATGCAGGCGGACACCCGGTTGTAGCTCATCACAAAAACACGCCGCCCCTCCACAACAGGATGCCCGACCGACATACCAAAAGTCGGCTTGATGGCGACCGTCCAGTAAACCTCGCCGGTGGCCGGATCGAGCGCCTCCACCGCGTCGCCATGCCAGATGAGAAGCTGTCGTTTCCCAGAGATCGTATGGATCACCGGAGGACAATAACCCGGCTGGGCCGCCGACCGCGCCCGCCAGAGCTCCTTGCCGGTCAACTTGTCAAACGCCACACAGACGCTACCCTTGCCGCCAACGATGCAGATCAGCCGGCCTGCGTCCACAAGGGGATGGGCGGCCGTCCCCCACTCGGGGATCTCGAGTCCATAGTCCTTCTTGAAATCTCTCGCCCACCGCACCTTCCCATCCTTAGTCGAAAGACAAAACAGGTTGCCCTCCGCGCCCAGGGCGTAGACCCTGTCGCCATCTACGGTCGGTGTCGCCCGCGGACCAATGGCGTAGATGGCAACGGTCGTGTAGGAGCAATCCCATTCATGCGCCCAGACCTGTCGGCCATCGGTCTCGTCCAGGCAGACCAGCCTCTCTTTCCCAGGCAGTAATTTACGAAGGAAATTTTCGTTCCGTGGAGGCTTCCCTTCATGAAGAAGCTTCGCCTTCCCCGGATCAAGTTCAGCCGCCACCCGGTCCATGACAAAAACTCTGCCCGCGGCCACGGCGGGACCGGAATACCCTCCACCAAGCTTTGCCTTCCAACGCAACCTTGGCCCCTTCTCCGGGAACTTCTCGATAATTCCCTTCTCACGCCAGACCCCGTCCCTTTGAGGACCGAGCCATTGGGGCCAGTCGTCCCCATGAACCGCTGTCGCAGGAAATCCACCGAGCGAAACAGCCAGGAAGAGAAAAATCAGGGCGTGGGGAACCAGGGCCCGGCCCCGGAAACAGGCGCGATACGACCGATCAGAATATGGGCAGAGGCTCGCCATCGCAAATCTGGAAGGGACGATCCAATTGGTCGTGCAACTCGGCATGATGGTCGATGCCCATGGCCTTATAGACGGTGGCGTGGAAATCGGCTGGGGTGCAGGCGTTCGATCCCGGGCTGATGCCCCTGGAATCGCTCGAGCCATAGACCTGGCCGCCGGGAATGCCTCCGCCGGCGAGCACCATGGAATAGACACCGGGATGATGGTCCCGACCCCCATTACCGTTGATCTTCGGAGTTCGGCCGAAGTCCGTGAGGAAGACCACGAGGGTCTCATCGAGCATCCCCCGCATCTCGAGATCCGTCAAAAGGGCGGAGACCGCGCGATCGAAAACCGGGAGGAGCCTGTCCTTCATCTTCGGGAAGTGGTCTCGATGCGTATCCCAGTTGTCCCCGCTACCGCCGGCGAGATCGCCCGCGGAACAAAGCGCCTGGACGACCGGAACACCGGCCTCGACAAGACGTCTTGAAAGCAGGAGCGTCTGGCCGCAGACATGATCGCTGTACATGTCGCGAATCCGGGGATCCTCCAGCTCGAGGTTATAGGCCTCACGGACGGGAGAATCCAGGAGCATGTCAACGGCCATCTTGTGGAAGTGATCCAGCTGGTCGTAATTCTCATGAATCCCGGTTGCCTGGGGACTCCCAATACTGACCTTCTGTTCCAATTGGCGCAGGAGAGCCCGCCGACTGGCAACCCGTTCCTTTTCAGTGTTGAGCTCGAGCTTGAGCTCCAGGTCGTTGTAGCGGGTAACGCCGCGATAGGGAGTCCCGGCGGGTGTCCGAATGAGAACCGGATCGTAGTTGTAACCGAGCCAACCTCCATCATCGCCGGCCATCAACCCCCCATTGTCATACATCGAGTAAGGCATCCGGATGGCCCGGGGCGTACCAGATCGAGTCTCCTGGAAACGTGACACCATCGCAGTCAGCGAAGGCCAGTTGGTTCGTTTGCCGGCCCGGATGCCCACAGGCTGATGCCCTGTGAGGCTGATGTACATACCGCCCTGGTGCGCCCCCTGGTTGTGATGGAGAGACCTGACGATAGCCAGCTTCTCGGAGTGCTTCGCCAGCAGCGGCAGGTGCTCGCAATACTGGATGCCAGGCGTAGCCGTGGGGATCGCCTTGAACTCTCCCCGAATATCGGAGGGAGCATCCGGCTTCGGGTCAAAAGACTCGTAATGACTCATGCCGCCCCAGGTATAGATCACTATACAGGACTTGGCCTTAGGCGCGCTGGCAAGAGCCTGTGATTGCAGCTTGAGAATCGTGGGGAGCGTCATCCCGGCAAGCCCTACAGTCGAGCGCAGGAAACCACGGCGGGAATAATTAAGGTTGGTCATGGCGTAGAAACGGGCTCCGCAATCTCAGGATTCGTTCCGCATCACTATTCTACAAAACACTCCGGCTTTCTCAAGTGTACAGGAAAAGAAAGCCTCAGTCCCTCCGTCACTTCGGAATCACCGCATTTCCGCGCTTCTGGGTGGTTCTGAAATAGCCCAGGGGCTTGTCTTTTTCATCGGTAATCACCCAGGTGGCATTGGAATAGGTGTTCTGTTTGCGAATTCCACCAGGTTTCAGCTCACCGTAAAACCTCAGCCCCCCTCCATATTCAACCCAGAAGACCTTCACCTTGATGTCCTTCTTATTCAGAAAAATAATCTCGGTGCCCGACCCTGTAACAGAGATGGGAGGAGACTTATCGGCCACCGCCGTCCATCTCAGATCTTCCAGCGGCGGAGCCCAGCTATCAGTGCGAAAGGGACCGGCAGGAAGACCATCTCTATTGTAGAGATTCGCCCTCGCCGGGTTCATGGTATAGGCGTAGCGCACAGCGAGCGGTTTCGGAACATCCTTCGACCGGACAACAACGGTGTCTCCATCGATCGCCGCCTCCGCCCAGAACCATTTCCTGTCAACTCCGGCGATAGCGAAGTGCTCGAGCTCCCCTTTATCGAGCTCCCTGGTTGGCTCGAGGCCGGTCTTCCTGCCGACCATCAAACCCTTGCCGACATGCTGGAATGAAAGCCTGATCGAATCGCCCTCAACCTCCAGGCTCTCGTAGAGAGGGCCCGAGGGCACCAGTTTGTTGCGGCCGTAGGTCTGGTTGAGCGCCCATTGCGCCAGTCTCCAGCCCACGTCCTGCTTATTCCTTGGGTGAATATCATTGGCCGCGCCGATATCTGTGATGACAGCCATACCTGTTCCCGGGATATCGAGGGCTCTCGTTTGCGCCGCGCGAATCTTCGCCCAGCCCTCACCACCAGCCGGCTCCCGGCTCTCCCGCTGATAGTTCGCAAGCTGCACCCAATGGAAGGCCAGGTCAGGGTTCTGAAAGACCTTACGCCAGCCTTTCACCAACGCGTGCTTCTTGTGGTAGTAGCTCACCCCCTCGTTCCCGTTCGACTCCCCCTGGTACCAGATGCCTCCGCGCATCGCAAAGGGAGTGAGTGGATGCACCATCGAATTGTAGATCGCCGAGGGAGAGCTGCCCCCCACCCTGGTGGAGGACTGGTACTGCTCCACCTGGTGGGCGAGCCCGGAGAGCTCCGCGACTGACTCGAAACCCTCGAGAGGAACCCACGGCTCAATCCGGGTGCCGCCCCAGTTCGAGCCAACGAGTCCAATCGGAACACCAAGTTCCTTCAGCAGGCGGCGACCGAAAAAATACCCGACGGCACTGAAGCCGGAAGCTGATTTCGGAACACACATCCGCCAGCTACCCGCCCCTTTATCTCTGGGCAGAGGGCTTGTCGTATGCCCAGGGACATCAAATAGCCTGATCAACGGATGGTCGGCGGCCTCCACCTCCTCCCTGGCGTTCATTCCCTGGATGAGCCTCCACTCCATATTGGACTGGCCGGAACAGATCCACACCTCGCCAACCAGGATGTTTTCGAGCGTGATCCTGTTGATGCCCTGGATGGTAAGACTGGCCGCTTCTGCGCTGGCCTCGAGGGGAGCGAGCTTCACCATCCATTTACCATCATCTCCGGCCTTGACCGTCTTTGACTGCCCGGCGAAGGAAACCGTCACCTTCTCACCAGCCTCAGCCCAGCCCCACACCGGCACAGGAAGCCCACGTTGCAGGACCATGCCGCTGCCGAGAACACGCGGCAGGGTAACAGCCGCTGACACGGAAGAAGCGAGACCGAATACAACGAAGAAGATCACGGGACCCGCGGAACGAGCCAGCTCCAAAAATTTCATCGATTGCACCAGGGGTATAGGAGGCGAGGATAAAAAAGAAAACGGCTGTCAGATCTTCGGGATGACGGCCTTCCCAAGCTTCAGGCCCGTGCGAAAATACCCGAGGGGCTTTTCTTTCTCATCGGTTATCAGCCAGCTGGCCTGGGAGAAGGTGTTCTGCACCCGTTTGCCGCCGGGGGCCAGCTCGCCGTAGAGCCTCAAACCTCCGCCATATTCAACCCAGTAGAGCTTCACCTTGATGCCCGAATTGTTCGTGAAGGTAATCTCCGTACCCGACCCCGTAACCGATCTCGGCGGTTTCGCGTCGTCGGTGATGGCAATCCACTTGAGATCTTCACTCGGCCGCGGTGGAGGCTTGGGGATAGCGACAATCTTGCTGAGATCGATCCCGCGAACGATCCGACAGTCCGGGATCGCCTTCTCCAGGCGCGAGACTCCCTCATCGGTAACGCCGGTCTGCCACAGGTAGAGCTGCTTCAGCTTTTTGAGTCCGGCCAGATGGGCCAGGGTCTTGTCCGTAATCTTGGTATTGTACAGGTTCAGGTACTCCAGGTTGACGAGCCCGGCGAGATTCTCCGTGCCGGAATCATCCACCGCGGTTCTCTCGAGGTGCAACCTGCTCAAGCTGGTGAGTCCCTTGATATGAACCAGTCCCGCGCTGGTGACCTTGGTGTCACGAAGATTTAACCGAACGATTTTTTTCAGCGCCGCCACCTGGGCGAGCCCATCGTCGGTCAGGGATCTGCCGGTCAACTGAAACTCGACCTTCCAGGCCCCAGCATCCCCGGCCGCGGGTCTCACCTGACCCCCGATTTTCCTGACAGCCTCCACCTGCTCGCTCTCGGCGGCGAAGACAGCCGCGGAAGCCATGAGCAGCGGGGCAAGGGCTAACAACTTGCGGGACATTGATAAAACTGTCTTAAAACTACTTCTCATGACTTCCCCATGGATGAACCTGGTTGAACACATCGTCTCAGCAGGGACAAGCTGCGTCGCCAGCACATTGCGGCACTTCGATTATTCTATCGATTCAAGCCGAGAGGTGAAATAGCCAACCGGCCGATCTGTTGAACAACCTCGAGACGCGTGTTACTGTCGACTCCCGGTGGCGAACCCCGCCTTCACAAACTCAAGCCTCAATCCTGAACGGAAACAAACATGAAATACAGCTCGCTCAGCGCTGCCACGCTCCTGGTTGCAATAATCATCTCGATATCATCACCCCTCCTGCCGGCCGCTGACAACATCGGGGTCGGGGCGGCGGCAATAAAGGGCGCCGAGCTCATTCTCGATGGATCGCGCAAACTGCTCGATGACAAGTGGACCTACTGGAAGGGACCACGATTCAGCTCGTCGCTGCCGATCAAGTGGAAGGTGGTCGATGATCCTGTCGATTCCGGAAAGAAGGCGATCCAGACTGATGATCCAGCCGCCAAGGGAGGCCGTTACGGCACCGCAGACATCGTCACCAAGAAAAAATACCGGGACTTCCGCCTCCACATCGAGTTCCTCGTGATGAAGAAGAGAGGAAACAGCGGAGTCTATCTCCAGAATCGCTACGAGATCCAGGTGCTCGACGGCGACAAGAGCAAGCACGGCATGGGAGCCGTCATCAACGAGAGCAATTCCCCCTACGAGCTCTACAACGGAGTCGGAAAATGGAACTCCTATGACATCGTGTTCCGCGCCGCCCGCTTCAAGGACGGAAAGCTCAGCGAGAAGGCGATAGTCTCCATGTACTTCAACGGCAAAAAGGCGCACACCAATGTCGCGATCAACAAGGTCTGGGGCGGGCCCAACTCCGGACTCGACGGGGGCAATCAAGGCGGCCGCGGAATCACCGATGTGCCCGGAGGACTCAAGCTGCAGTGCGAGGGCCACGATGTCCGCTATCGCAACACCTGGATCAAGGAAATCGACCTCAAGAAGGCTGATACCGATTTCTGAGAATCCAGGCAGGTAGAGACAGGGACAAATGAATGGCAACGCAGCGCGACATCCGACGCCTCCGCTCACTGAAAACCGGCAAGGGCAGACGGGAATGGGGACAGTACGCCGCGGAGGGTGTGAGGCTGCTCGAAGAATCCAGGCGATACGAGGTCGAGCCCGAGGCCCTGTATCTCGACCCGGGCGCGCTGTCTGACCGGGGACGCCAGCTCGTAGCCGAATTGGAAGCACGCGGCATACCATGCGAAGAAATCGCGAGGCACCAGCTCGAAGGCGCCGCGGATACGAAGACACCGCAGGGACTCATCGCTGTATTCAGGCAGCCGGACATCGCTCTCAATTCACTGAGAACCTGCCGACGTCTTCTCATCTGCGACGGGATCTCAGACCCGGGAAATGTCGGTACATTGATCCGCTCGGCGCGGGCCTTCGATTTCGATGCGGTTCTGCTGACCGAAGAATCAGCCGATCCCTTTTCACCCAAGGTCGTACGGTCAACAGCCGGAGCCATCTTCGGCCTGCCCGTGCTGAAACTGGGTCTCGACAGTTGCCTGGACTTTCTGGAAGGCAGCGACTTCGCGCTCGCAACCAGCGCTCCGGCGGCCGGCGGAGACAGTGGCCGGCTTGAGGAGCTCTCACGCCGGGGCCAGGTGGCGCTGGTCATCGGATCAGAAGGAAAAGGTGTCTCCGAAAGGCTGACTGAACGAAGCGAGCTGCGAGTGGCAATCAGCCACTCTGACCGGGTCGAATCGCTCAATGCGGCAGTGGCGGGATCCCTGCTGATGCGAGAACTCTATGACCTGCCTGACGACCCGCGCTGACGCAGAGCCTCGTACAGACAGACCCCGGTCGCGACCGAGACGTTCAGGCAATCGACCTTGCCCATCATCGGAATCTTGACGACAAGGTCGCATGTCTCCATGGTCAATCGACGCAGCCCCTTGCCTTCAGCCCCCATGACCAGGGCCATAGATCCCTTGAAATCGACATCGTACAGCGAGGATGCCTCGGCCCCGTCCGCGGTCCCAACGGCCCAGACGCCATTCTTCTGCATATCCTTGAGGGTGCGAACGATGTTGGTGACCTGGATGAAGGGAACGCTCTCGGAGGCTCCACAGGATATTCGTGACACGGTCGAGGTCATGCCCACGGCCCGGTTCCTGGGCGCTATAACCGCATCGACCCCGGCACCATCGGCGGTCCGCAGGCAGGCCCCGAGGTTGTGCGGATCCTGCACTCCATCGAGCACGAGAAACAAAGGAGCCTGGTTCGATTCAAGGATCTCCTCCAGGTCGGATTCATCTCTCTCGATGAACCCCCCGCCGAGGGAGTGCCGGTTTTCGCGCGCTATAGGCCGCTTGGATCGTTTACCCACTTTTTCACCTCACTGAAACACAACTGTCAGAGCAGGGAACCGGCCTACTTCAAGAGCTCGAGCATACCCTCACCAAAGGCCGTACCGACCTGGGCAAAGAGCCAGGGGCTGCCGTAGTAATGGTAGGGACGGTCGTTGCCGAATTGTTGCCACTTGCTGACGTCCTTGCTCCAGCCTCCTGGGCCGGTGTAGATGGCGTGAGCCTCCATGTCCCAGTACTTGTCGGTCCTGACGCAGACCGCGTTGCCCTTAAACTCTGCCTGCTTGGGAACTCCAGCCTGCGCCTTCTTGATATAGTCCCTGGGTGAGCCGGGTTTGTCGGGCGCCATGCCGTCGTTACCCATCTGCCCGATCACGAAATTCATATTCGGAGCCTTGAACTCCTTTCGCACATCGCGGATGAAATTGGCCATGTTTTTTTCATAGGTCAGCCAGCGGTCCTGGTATTGATCGTTCCAGCCCTGGAACCAGACGAAACCCATGATCTCGTAGCCCTGGTTTTTGTAGCCCGGGAAGCGTTCTCCGAGTTCGCCAAGACAGCCATGCACCTCGCTGACCATGTTGCGATAGTCCTTGCCGAACTGCTCCTTGTACTGCGCCGCGGTCACCATCTCCCGCGGCTTGAACTTTCGCAGGCGTCTTTTCTTGTTGTCCTTCTTGTTCTGCTCGGTGACGCGTTTGTTGTGGGCCTCAATTTTTTCCGGCTGGGCTTCGTTCCAGGCCTTATTCTCCGCGTTCTGGGCCTTGGCGAGCTTCGCGTACTCAGCATCACTGAGCATGGAGGATGGCGGCATGAATCCACGCGCAAGCGCCCTCCCTCCCCAGGAGGCCTTGATGAGCAGGACCTGCTCATCGTAGTGGTTTCCCATGACGTGCCCGAAGTTGAATTCAGGGCCAAAGCCTTCGCGCGGCGCGCCGTAGCCGACGGTCAGATCGCCATGCTTCCCGAGGTAGTTGATCCAGACATCACGGCGCGTGCTCCAGAGATAGGTGGGTGTCTTCCGCTTATCATTGGGGTCCGTGGTCTCTTTCACCTTCTTCGTAAAAGCATCGTAGTCGCCATTCTTGAGGAAATGGGTATAGCGCTCACGGTACTTCTTCTGGCCCACCTGCCAGGTGAGGGGCTCGGGGAAACCCCGGCCTTCCATATTGGACTGACCGGCAAGAATAAAGACCTTTACCTTGCCCTTGCTCGTTGAGGCGGCGTATTGAGGATTTTCCGCACTGGCAATAAAAGGAAAGAAGACGGCCGCGCAAAGCGTAAGGACTCTTCGAATGATCATTAGGTTCTCCGGGGACTCCCGACCAGGGAATGCTTTCAACTACTTGTTTGAATCAACACGCGGTCATTTTCACCACATATCGATAAAATCTCCACCCGCCGTTTGGAAAACGGCGGGTGATTTCGGCAATGGGGGCTGGCTGAAATCCGACCTGGCCCGGATCGACCTCAGTCGCAGACCGGGCCCTGCGCCTCGCAACCAAGTCCATCCTCGGTAGCGTCAGGACCACAGTCCGAGACCGGGTAGCCCGGACTCGTTGGAGATGGGGCCACCGGCGCAACCCCGCCGGTAAACAGCCAGCTGAAGATGATGATCGCATCGGTGATCTCGACCGCGCCGGTATCGTTCGCGTCAGCGGCATCCATGCACGCCGGCGGAGCTCCGCCGGAGAAGAGGAAGAGCAGCGGGATGACCCCATCGGTCAGGTTGATGGCACCATCGGAGTTGGCGTCTCCACGCACGAAGTTCTCGCCGGGCTTCGGAACCGGGCCTCCCTCCTGGAGCGGAACAGCGTAGCCCGCCCGTAGATAGGCGTGGTTTTCTTCAATCTCTTCCGCGCTGAGCGCCCTTGAAGAGACCCTCGCCGCGTCGATGGAATAGCCGCTC
>Ga0163108_10002679_pt1 | contig 12822 bp, 14 predicted proteins | sample Fk1155metaG_FD_109644 | JGI IMG/M metagenome (GOLD analysis project Ga0163108, IMG submission 109644) | Marine microbial communities from the Central Pacific Ocean - Fk160115 155m metaG | ecosystem: Environmental > Aquatic > Marine > Oceanic > Photic zone | place: The Central Pacific Ocean...
AGCCTGAAAACTGACAAAGAAGATAGATAGGGTTAGTAAAAAAGAAAGAAGCTTCATTATTGCTTAAAGAGTTTTAATCATAACCAACCTTACTTTAGTTGAATTCTTTTTCTTCTGGTAGTGATTATTAGTAAAATACAATTCCTTAATGGCTCTGATAGATAAAAGACTACTTGTTGAAGAATGTTTAACAATCATTAGTAAAATTCATAAAATTAGAGAACCAGAAGAAATAAAAGAAGAAAATATTGAAATTCTCCAGAGGTTCAGCACATATGCTCAATTTATGGAAAAGGATTTAGATGAGCTCGTTAAATTATCTAAGGAACTTAGAGCTGAGTTGGATTTGTTTACCAATGAATAAAGAAGTTCTAAAGTACTTATAATAAGAAATCACATCATTCAATTTATCAGATGGCATTAGTTTTATTTGATCTCGATCACACTCTGTTAACTGGAGATTCAGAAGAAGCTTGGGTGAGGTATTTAAAAGATATTGGATGGTTAAGCAAAGAATTTCTCCAAAAAAAAATTCAATTTGATCAAGACTACAACAAAGGCAAATTAAATACCTTCTCTTACTCCTCTTTTCTGTTAGAGCCCTTAACAGGAAGGACACTTCAAGAAATAGATAATCTAGTTAAACCTTTCGCCGCAAAAGTAGTTGAGGACTATAGTGATTCTTTAACACAGAAATTAATTCAAGATCATTCAAAAGATAAATGTTTGCTGGTTTCAGCAACCCTTTCGTTCATAGTGAAAGAGATATCAATTTTACTTGGCCTTAAAACCTTCTTTGGAACTGAAGCTGAAGTAAAAAATAAAGCGTATACAGGAGTCCTCAAAGGAATACCCAATTTCTCTGAGGAAAAGGTCAAGAGGGTAAAAGAATGGTTAAGATTAGAGAGATTCCCATCGAATCAGGATATTTTTGCTTATTCAGATTCTATATACGATCTTCCTTTACTCGAATTTTCAGACCATCCAAGGGCTGTTAACCCAGATAAAACATTAAGAGGAATAAGCTCTAAGAGGGGATGGAAAATAATTGAAAGATCTGTTTAAACTCTTTCATTGGGTGATAATTTTCCGTCTAAGTTCCGATCTCTATTTTCTTATTCCTTACATCGCTTAATTAAATCTATTAAATTTAGCTTTAGATTCACTTTCAATAGGCTCTATCTTTAAAGTACCCAATCTTAAAATTTTCTTCTTTTAACTTCCTCTTTATTTGTATTAATGTTTTAATACGATAAAACATCAATATCATGAGAAATATATCAATAGAAAGTGCGATTTTATCTTTAAAGAGCTCAAAAGAAGTAAGAGGTTTCTTGGTAGACATATGCACACCAACAGAAATAAAAGCAATTGAAGAAAGGTGGAATATAGCCCAGTTATTATTTTCAAAGAAATACTCATATCGAGAGATAGCGGACAAACTTAAGGTAAGCACTGCGACGGTTACAAGGGTTGCAAGGTTTTTATTTACTGAGGAAGTTGGTGGTTATAAAAAAATTTTAAAGAGATTTTTAAATGAATAAAAGAATAACTATAGCAATTCAAAAAAAAGGCAGATTATCTAATTCTAGTAAGTCGGTCTTAAGACAATCAGGAATAAGCTTTTCTACAAATGGAGAAAAATTATTAGCAAGGGCTTCTAATTTTGATATAGATATACTTTTAGTTCGAGACGATGATATTCCATCGTTAGTAGATTCAAAAGTTTGTGACCTTGCGATAGTTGGAGAGAATGTATTAATAGAACAGCATTTAGCTTATAAATATGCTGGAATAAAGAAAGTTTTAGATTTAGGGTTCTCAAAATGTAGATTGGAGTTTGCAAAACCACAAAATTCAAAATTAAGAGGCTTTACTAATAAAACCATTGCCACATCTCACCCCTTCATTGTTAATGAATATCTAAAAAAGAAAAAAATAACAGCTAAGGTTGTTAAGATTCATGGCTCTGTAGAGCTAACTCCTTATGTAGGAATATCTGACTATATCTGTGATCTAGTTTCGTCAGGAGCAACATTAGAGGCCAATAATCTTGTTGAATTTAAAACAGTCTTAAAATCACAGGCTGTATTAATAACTCAAAAAAATCTTTCTCCGTCAAAAGAAAGAATAATTTTAAAGCTTATCGAAAGAATCAAAGGAGTGATCAACGCTTTTGATTGCAAATATGTAATGTTAAATACTGATTCAAAAAATATTTCGCGATTATGTAAACTTCTTCCCGGATCTGAATCTCCAACTATCCTACCTTTAGAGAAAGAGAATAAAGTAGCTATCCATGCTTTTTGTAAAGAACCAGTGTTCTGGGAAACAATGGAGGAGCTTAAATCTAACGGTGCCTCCTCAATTTTGGTTTTACCTGTAGAAAAAATTCTTAACTAATGGAACTTGTAAACAGAGTGACAACCAAAAGAACCATTAAATGGCATGATGAGCCAATTAACCATGAACAAGTTAAAAAGACAGTTTTAAGGTTTAAAAAACTTCTTGATAAGAATGGAACTGATGGTCTGAACATCATAAACGAGGAGCTTGAGTTGCCGCAACTTAAGAAATTTAAGGTTTCTTCAGTTGAAATCAAAAAATCAGAAAATCTTGTAAGTGATGAGCTAAAGAAAGCTCTTATGGTGGCGGCCTCAAATATTAAGGTATTTCATGAAGAACAGAAAAAATCTCTTATTAGCCTTCCTTTAGAAATAACAAAGGGAAATTTTTTGTGGCGAGAATTTAAACCAATTTACTCCGTGGGTTTATATGTACCTGGAGGAACTGCACCATTGGTATCTTCTTTATTAATGCAACTAATTCCAGCAACTTTAGCTGGATGTAAAAAAATAATTATCTGCTCTCCGCCAGATAAACTTGGAAAAATTGCTCCAGAAATTTTATGGCTAGCTGGTCAATATGGAGTCAAATCAATTTATAAAGTTGGAGGCGCTCAAGCAATCTTAGCCATGGCTAGTGGATCAACAATAATACCTAAAGTAAACAAGATTTTTGGACCAGGAAATGTGTATGTTAATGAGGCTAAGAAATTAATATCAAACGAAGTTTCTATTGATCTACCAGCTGGTCCTAGTGAGGTTCTCATTTTAACAAATGATGTTTCTAAAGCTGATCTGGTCGCCGCAGATATTCTGTCACAACTTGAACATGGCTTTGATTCTAGAGCTTATGTAATTTCTTCAAAACTTAATGTACTTAAAAAAGTAAGGAGTGAATTTAATAAGCAAATTAAGACACTGCCACGACAACAAATATTAGAAAAAAGTTCAAAGAATACAATATTGATTAAATCAAAATCATTTAATGATTCTATTGATTTAATAAACGATTGCGCACCTGAACATTTAATATTATTAGATGATGATTATCCAACATTCCTTTCTAAAGTGGTGAATGCTGGCTCTGTCTTTTGCGGTAAATTCTCGCCGTGTTCATTCGGTGACTACGCATCTGGTTCTAACCACATTTTACCAACTAACGGCAAAGCAAAATCTTGTTCGGGTCTTGGGCTAATTGATTTTGGTAAACATATTACAATTCAAACTTCAGATAAAGATGGATTTAAGGCTCTTGCACCAACTGTTAAAACTTTAGCAGAAATAGAAACATTACTAGCTCATTCACAAGCAGTATCTATCCGTGAAAAATATCTTAATGAATCAAGTTGTCAAAGGTCAGTAAGTGAGATTAGAAAAACAAATGAAACCCAAGTATTTATTAACTTAAATCTGGATGGATCTGGAAAGCATAATATAAGGACTGGAATAAATTACTTAGACCATCTTCTAGAACAATTTTCTACACATGGAAAGTTTGACTTAAGCCTTTCCTGTCTTGGAGATTTACATATTGATGAGCATCACTCTATTGAAGATGTAGCGATTACTTTAGGTGAAGCGATAAATAAAGCTTTGAAAGATAGAGTGGGCCTAAAGAGATTTTCACATAACGAAACCTTAGTAATGGACGAGGTTAAATCTTCTGTAACAATAGATTTATCCACAAGAAGAATTTTAGAATTTCAATGCTCTCCTTTAAGAGAGAAAGTTGGAGACTTCCCTTCTGAAATGTTTAAGCATTTCTTTCTATCTTTAATTAATTCAGCTTCAATGACATGTCATATTGTTACTTCAGGTGAAAATTCTCACCATTTACTTGAAGCAACTTTTAAAGCTTTTGGCAGGGCATTAAAAGAAGCAGTCAAAATAGAAAGTAGCATTTCAACCTCAACAAAAGGAATTCTATGACAATTGCTATAGTGGATTGCGGAGGAGCAAACCTTAGATCAGTACAAGTTTCTTTTGAGAGAAAAGGTTATGCCGCTCAAATAACACAAAATGAAGAAATAATCTTAAATTCAACCCATGTTGTTTTACCTGGCGTTGGAGAGGCTGGGAAAGTTATGAAAACTTTAACATCAAAAAACTTAATTAATTGTATTAAGTCGATAAAAAAACCGCTGTTAGGCGTCTGTGTGGGAATGCATGTTCTCTATGAATACTCCGATGAAAAGAGTACTGAGTGTCTTTCTGTGCTGAAAGGGTCAGTAAAAAAATTCCCTTTATCAAAAAACACCCCTCTTCCACAAATGGGATGGAATAAAATAAAAACTTTATTAGCTGATATTGATATATTGAATAATGAGTATTATTTCTTTGCCAATAGTTATTTCGCCCCAGTTTCTAATGACACCATAGCAGAGTCTGTTTATTCAGAAACTTTTAGCGCTATCGTAAAAAAAGATAATATTTTGGGTTGTCAATTTCATCCTGAAAAGTCTTCAGTAGCCGGTGAAAAATTTATTGATTATTTTTTAACAATGACATGAATATTATTCCTGCCATCGACATTCAAAACGGCAAGTGTGTTCGACTAGTAAGAGGAGGTTTTTCCTTTTCAACTATCTACAATCATAATCCCATTCAGCAGGCTGAGGTCTTTCTAGATTCAGGCTTTAATTTTCTGCACATAATAGATCTTGATGGAGCAGAAACTGGAAAGCAGAGAAACCTAGACATTATCAAAGAATTATTGAAATTAAAGGGTTTGTTACTACAAGTAGGAGGAGGAATTAGATCAATTTATGAAGTGGAGGAATTGCTACGACTGGGAGCAGAGCGAGTTATTGTTGGAACAGCTATTTTTTCTCTCCCATCATTTATTGAAGATCTACAAAATAATTTCTCAAGCGAGCAAATCGTTCTAGGTCTAGATTTCAAAGTTATGAATAAAAAGCCAATAATTTTGACTCATGGGTGGAATCAGTCTAGTGAAATTGGATTGTTTGAGTTCCTTGAAAAGGAAAATTATTTTAATAGAATTCTAGCAACAGATATCTCATTGGATGGCGTTTTAGAAGGGCCTAATACAAATATTTATGAGATGCTTATTCAAAAATTTCAGAGTATCAATCTGATTGCTTCTGGAGGTGTTTCATCTCTTGATGACCTGAAAGATTTAAGGAGCCTATCCGTTAAAGAGGTAATAGTAGGGAAAGCAATTTATGAAAACAGGATATCTCTCAGTGATTTAAAAAATGTTAACTAAAAGAATTATTCCTTGTCTCGATGTTAAAGACGGAATTGTGGTTAAGGGTGTACAGTTTAAAGATCATCGTGAAATTGGATCTATTATGGAATTATCCAAACGTTATTCACAAGAAGGAGCGGATGAGTTAGTTTTCTATGATATACAAGCCAGTACTCAAGGCAAACTCCTTGATAAAGGATGGGTTAGTAAGATAGCAGAATTTATCAATATTCCTTTTTGTGTTGCGGGAGGTATTAAGTCATTAAAAGATGCAGAGACAATACTACGTATGGGAGCTGATAAAATATCTATTAATACACCCGCCATACAGAATCCTAATTTACTGAAAGAAATAAGTAATGAGTTTGGATCGCAAGTATTAGTTATAGGCATAGACTGCAAAACTATTTCTAATAAAAGTTATGTTTTTGCAAAAACTGGTGATGAAAATACCTCTTATAAAACCAATCTTTTAACTAAAGAATGGGTAAGCAGAGTTCAAGATTTAGGTGCTGGAGAAATTGTTCTTAACTCAATGAGTAAGGATGGCATGCGCAATGGATATGACATTAAGCTGATCCAAGAAATCAAAAAAATATCGAGGGTTCCTGTGATAGCTTCCGGCGGAGCGGGCTCTAAAGATCATTTTAAGGAGGTTTTCCAAAGAACGGATGTAGATGCTGCTTTAGCTGCGAGTGTTTTTCATAAAGAAAAAATAAATATCATTGAATTAAAAAAATACCTAAGTAAAAAGAATATAAGTGTGAGGTTATAAGAATGAATCTAGATTGGAAAAAAGTTGATGGGTTAATTCCTGCTATTATTCAAGACCAAAAAAATCTGCAAATCCTCATGATGGGGTATATGAATCAAGAGGCACTGGATATTACTATTTCTTCTGGCTATGTAACTTTTTTTAGTAGGACCAAACAAGCAATATGGACTAAAGGTGAAAAATCTGGAAATAAACTAAAGATATCTAAAATAGTTGCCGATTGTGATCAAGACACCCTTCTTGTATTAGCTTCTAACTCGGGCCCGACTTGTCACCTGGGAAATGATTCATGCTTTAAGGACTCTCCTAAAATTAACGATTTTATTGAAGTATTAGAATCTACAATAGAATCAAGATTTTACTCGAACGATACCGCTTCATATACCTATCTTCTTAAAAAAAGGGGACTTAAAGAAATTGCAAAAAAACTTACAGAAGAAGCAGGCGAGCTCTCAATCTCAGCTGTTACAAAAGATGGTCGTATAACTGATGAAGCCGCAGATTTAGTATTCCATCTTTTAGTTCTTTTAAAGCATGAAAATCTCACTTTTAAAAGTGTAATAAAGGAGCTTGAAAAAAGATCTAGATAAAGGTTATTCCAATAGAATACCAAGATGTAGGGGTAGAAATACTCTGAAAAAGCTTTAAATCAGCAATGTTGGTTTGAGAAATGGAGTTTGTATTTATCAAAGCCAATTTCTCCAGACCATCGCCAGGTAGTTAGAATAGATTGATTTTTTGTAATTGATGTATGGAGAATATTTGAGGGATGAAAAATGTATGTACCACTCCCAGCTATTTTGTTCGATGTTTTTTCATTCCACCACTCTGCCTCTCCCTCAAAGATAAAAAATGTTTCTTCAGCCTCATGCTGTCTAGGTCCATAGATAATATTTTTATTCTGAAGCCATAGCCCAACTCTCACATCCTCTTCAAAATACATGCCATCGGGACCAATAAGCTCGCTCATCGGCATTTGGTTAGCTAAATTCTCAAGAACCCTGCCTTCTCTTAGATCTGAGCCACCCCAGTGAATAAAAGGCAGTGCTTCATCAAGAAGCTTATTTAAAAAATGTCCATTTAGGTTTATAGCAAATTTAACTTCTTTAGAAAATTGATTTTCGAGAAATTTTGGAGTATCAATATTTGTAGAAGCTTGAATAAGTGCTTTGGCAGCCAATTCAGCGCCATTTCGATTTTCAGCACTATAAATCTCTGCTAATGATAGAAATAATTTAGATAGAGGGTGCATAGAAAAAGTTTATCATTTCGGCAGTTAATTTGTTCTTTTCTTTCAAGAAATTTAACTCCTCTTTTATCCAAGTCCCCGAAGACATTCATCTTTGCTTGAATATCCACAACCACCAGCGAACAGCAGTAGGAGGGATGGGATTAAGGAGGTTCTTTTCATTTCACTTTCCTACATTGTCCTTCATCTTGATAGTTGGTAGTAACATAAGAACGGGAAGAGCCGACCATAGTGATAAGAGAAACTGATTTAGATGCAGAAAATTCTAGACTTGCCATATCTAAATAGACTCTTTCACCATATTCAATTGTCGTGAGGAAGACATCATGGACATCATCAGTTATTAGTTTCGATATTTCTTCTTCTCTATTACTGCAAAGACTATATTCTTTATTAATTGTTAAATACTCATTTGGGCATCGCTTATTTCTGTATATAAATTTTCTCTCCTGAGTATTGATAAATACTTTAACTGTACTTTCTTTAGTCTCTATTTTTATTGGCTCATTCAGCTCATTAATTATTAGTTTTGATTTAAGGTCACAAACAAGCTTCATCTCAGGGTCTATGCCGAAACCATAAACCATCAATATAAAGAAAATTGGACACAGCACTAGGATGGTCTTTTTCACAATCCAACTATACCAAACTCATTTACTCGGGCAGTGCTCTTTCAGGATACCAAGATTTAGGGGTAAAAATTCTCTAAAAAGGCTTTACAACAACCAGGTAGGTTTGTTTACTCAGGCATCAACGATGAACAAACAAGATTAATAAGCCTTATTTTATCTATGTTTCGTGCCATGTTTATAGAATAATGATTGATCTGGATACACATAGGATACAAAATGTTTTATTTTTACTGTCCACTTCTGCCCTATTTGATCATCTTTTAGCATTAGTTTCATCTGCCTAACCGAGACCCTCCCTGCAGGAGCACCAGTACGTCATACCCATATATATAGATCAGGCGTATTTTGTGCGATTTTTGAACTGTAAACTAACGACAGTTATGAAAGAAGCCATTAGCTTGACTATCTGGTTCTTCCCTGTCGATGTAACGATACCAATGCGATAGCTCTCCTGTTGCTTCATCTTCAGTTACGAACACCACATTAGGCTGTGGATTGTAATGCTTGGTTAAAAGGATCTTCTTTAATCAAAGCTTCATAGATAATTTCTTTAGACCATTCATCATACAAAACTTTCCGTATCAATCTTTAATATATTACCTTTTTATAAAAAGAAATAGACTTAAATTAAACATAACAAAACAAAATATTGTTATCTTAGAAAATATATATAAATCCTTATTAAATAAAGTTTTATCTAGGATTGGGCTGAAAAATATCTTGAACTTTCTTGCATTGGAGAGATCTGCAAATAATATTTTTACATATCATGTTCTTCGTTTGCTACTTAAGGGGATTATATTAAAAGATTCTCATCAATTTTTTTGAGAATATCACTTCTAACATATCCTTTTTTCTTATACATCTTGAGATCTTCAATAGTTATATGTTCATTACTAATACAGGCGGATAGTGATTTAAAGAAAAATTTACTTATCTTAGGATTTGGATGCTCAACACCAATATTAAGTGGCTTATTAAGTAGTGCATAAATAAAATCTCTTTTAAGGAAACCAAATAGTGGAGGAATATAGGAGTTCATTGGAAGATCTTTTCTCCACGGTTGCGTTACCTTTTGAGTTGTATGAAGAAAAATAGTGTCTCTATCTAGGTTGTCAAAATCATTCCAAGATTTAGGCAATGATCCAATTGCTAGGTCGCAGTTTCTTAAATTTATTAAATTTGAATAATCTATTCTTCCATTAATTAAATCATCAATAATTTTTTCTAAATTCCATGATTGCAATTTATGAGAATTTAATAACATCAAGCTTGTTGCAAATGAACCTTTTTGTATTCCAGCCCTGCAAATCAGAGCATTATCTTTTAGCATCGGCATGAGCTCATCTAACTTATCTCTTACAAGAAATATATCTGGATCAATAACAAGGGCCTCTCCCTTGTACCCCATAAGCTCAGGTATAGCATATCTAAGAAGTGTAAATCTTTGCATATCATCCGATCGAAATTCAGTCCATTTCTTATTTCTTAGATATTTTTTCCCTTTTATTCTATCTAACTGATTAAAGTTTTTTTCATTGATAATCTCAATCTCTTCTTCTTTGATATTGGATTTCTGACTGATTAAGAATTTAGCCACCGTAGCACCGACCATTTGTTCATCATCTGTGCAAATATATACTTTCATTTAATGTTTATTTCAAAAAAATTTTAAACTTTTTCATTATCTAAAGTATTGAGATTAATCAATAAATAAATTTTTTTCTATTTATGCTTAAAAATTAACTATCCTTATTACGCCAAATATTCTTCCGGGAATTTTTACTACATCAAGGGTAAATCCGACAATGCCCACCAAAATAATAACCACCAGTTAAACACTTAACTCTTTAACCTTTGGCTCTACATCTTCAAAGAACCATTTCGATTCGCACATGGATTTTGATTGTTCCATAGCGTAGTCGATTCCTTTAGTCAGAAAAGTCTCTGAAGTGCCATGCTCAGTTTTTACTTTAATTACTCTGGAAGATCGAAGCGAAGGAAAGTTAAGAGGGCGAAGTAACAAGTGTCCAGATTCAAACTGTTGCAAAACACGCAAGACTGTTTTGATCGGCTTGGTCATGTCAACTGTGATAGTTCCTTTTATCTTGCTTCCCTCTTCTACTTCTTGGTCATCAACGATGAATAAACCAAAGACCTAAGCTCCCTTCTAACTTGGTAGGTTGAAGAAGGTAATAATTGGGTTAAGAATATTACTACCATTTCTTCTTTGGGGTTTACCCAAAAGACTGTTGAGGCTGCACCACCCCAGCCATACTCTCCTTCGTCTGTTAAAGATTGAGTTTTAACTGGGTCCAGTATCACTGAAAAACCTAAACCAAACCCTACTCCTTGATAAGTGGTTTCACTGAAAGCCGATTGGCTCATTTCAGTTAAATCTCTATTGTCCGGTAGGTGATTTGAAGCCATCATGGCAAGAGTCTTGCGTCCGATGATTCTAGTGCTATCAAGTTCGCCTTGATTCAACAACATTGAACAAAAACGATAATAATCTGACATAGTTGATAACAGCCCACCACCCCCTGAGAGCATCTTTCTTTTTTTAACTCTGGCTGTCTTAGCTCCACCAGGATCAACCAAAACTGGTCCCTTCTTGGGGTGTTGTTCGTAAAGTGAAGCCAGTCGGTCTACTTTTTCTTTTGCACAAGAAAAGCCTGTGTCCTCCATGCCCAAAGGATCAAAAATATGTTTTTGAAAATACTTGTCCAACTTCATGCCAGAAAAGTGTTCAACTAGATAACCGCAGACATCGGTTGAAACAGAGTAATTCCACTGATCTCCAGGTGAAAACTCCAAAGGCAACTGAGCCAGCGTATCAATCATAGCCTGTAAATCACCTGTAGCTTGTAGTTTTGTTTTTCGATAGGCAGCGTCAACATTGGTTCTTAACATGAAATCGTAAGTCAATCCTGACATGTGTGACAGTAGATCTCTAATGGTCATATGGCGTTTTGGTCTTGAGGTTAAGAAATTGGGATAAAGTCCAGACTCATAGACCCTTAAGTTTCTCCAAGAAGGTATGTGCCAATGTATAGGATCATCTAACCGAAAGAGGCTTTTTTCGTAAAGTTGCATTAAGGCGATACTGGTTATGGGTTTGGACATTGAATAAATGCTAAAAATGGCATCTTCTTGCATGGCTTTTTTATTTTCTCGATCCATAAAACCAAGCGCATCTAGGTAACCTATTTCACCTTTTCTGGCTACTAAAGTTAAAGTGCCTACGTATTTACCGGGTTCTACATACTGTTCTTTAAGGTAATCTCTTATATTCCCCATTACTTTGCCATCCAGTCCTACAGACGCTGGGGAAACAATTTTTAATGAACTCATGATTTATTCTTCCTTGTAATGTTTCTTCCATGAAACTGGAATGAAATCTGCTTGTCAAGAAAGATGGTTTTAGGATTGTTAAAAAACGGCTATTATTCATTCTGTTCTTAATAAAAGAAGAGAAAAAACATGCATGACCTAGTAATAAGAAATGGAAAAATAGTAGATGGTAGTGGCAAGAAAGCCTTTATTGGAGATATTGCAATTGATAAAGATCGTATTTCTAAAGTAGGACTCGTTGAAGAACAAGGAAAAGAAGAAATTGATGCAGGCGGTCACCTAGTTACACCTGGTTGGGTTGATATACACACTCACTATGATGGCCAAATTTGCTGGGATTCATACCTAAGTCCTTCTTGTTGGCACGGTGTAACCACTGTTGTTATGGGCAACTGCGGAGTCGGATTTGCACCGGTTAGACCTGGGTCAGAAGAATTCCTTATTCAATTAATGGAAGGGGTTGAAGACATTCCTGGTACCGCACTGCATGAGGGCATAGATTGGGGCTGGGAAACTTTTCCTGAGTACTTGGATGCCATCGAAAAGAAAGAATTGGTAATGGATGTTGGGGCTATGGTTGGTCATGGTCCTATCAGATCCTATGTGATGGGGTATGACAAATGCCAAGGGAAAGAAGATGCTTCAGATGAGGAAATACAAGAGATGGCTGAAATTACTGAAGAGGCAATTAAAGCTGGAGCTTTGGGCTTCAGTACCTCTAGAACTTATCTTCACACAGATAAATTTGGAGAATATGTTCCTGGCACAGAGGCTAGTGCTAAGGAAATGAGAAAGATAGCCAACACTATTGCTAACTTGGGTGAAGGAACTCTAGAAATAGTCTCTGATTGGATGGATAAAGATATTGAGTTAGATTGGGTTAAAGAGTTTGTAGAGGAATCAGACCGGACTCTTACCTATGCTCAAACTAGCGGAGATCCGTTTGGTGTATGGAAATATTGTGAAGAAAACTTCTCTAAAGGCGTAAAAATTAGACCTCAATACTCTGGAAGGCCTACTGGTATGCTGTTTAGTTTAGAATCCTCTGTGCACCCATTCATAGCTCACCCTAGTTATTCAGAAATAGCTAATAAATCCTTAGAGGAAAAACTAAAAGTCATGAGAACTCCTGAGTTCAAAGAAAAACTCTTAAGCGAGGAACCAATGGTAGATCGTAACCATTTAATCTACAGGCTCATTACTACTTTCGAGCAACAGTTTCCTATGGATCAGGTTCCTGATTATGAACCACCAAG
>Ga0163108_10002680_pt1 | contig 12822 bp, 9 predicted proteins | sample Fk1155metaG_FD_109644 | JGI IMG/M metagenome (GOLD analysis project Ga0163108, IMG submission 109644) | Marine microbial communities from the Central Pacific Ocean - Fk160115 155m metaG | ecosystem: Environmental > Aquatic > Marine > Oceanic > Photic zone | place: The Central Pacific Ocean...
GGTGGTTGTGGACTTCTTTCAAAGAGACCTACAAGATATTCCTCCAGAACATGGCCTACATACATGAAGGAATCAAAGGATATTTTTGTAAAGTCTTTGGATAATATTACTTATGCCGATTTTACCGAGTTTTCTATCGGTTGCTGTCTGTTAGGTTATAGATCAAAATCTCATAACAGTATTTTAAAATTACTCCAGAAGCAATCCCCATTATCTACCCTTCTATCTCCTTACGAGCCAGAGCTTGCATTAAAGCTAAATGAATTTTTTGGCGAGTCAAGGGTATGGAAATTCTGTCGCGGAGGTGGCGAAGCACTAGCTATAACAGCAAGACTTGCTAGAGCTATATCCATTAATACTCGTATTTTAGTCTGTGGTTATCACGGCACTCATGATTGGTACTTATCTTCAAACCTTAGCAACAAGGAAGGTCTTAGTCAGATATTTCTCAAGGGTATAATTCCCAATGGTATTCCCAGCGAGTATTCAGGCACAACGATTACCATCTCGCAGCTTAACTCAAAAACCATAGCAAATAGCATCGAATCTCAAGACCCTGGAATTATATTCTTTGAAGCATGTCGCTATAAGTTACTCGATATCGAATGTGTAGAGCTATTAAAAAAATTTCAAAAAAAAGGAGGTATTCTTGTTGCTGATGAAGTTACGAGTGGTTTTCGATTCAAGGAGAAACTGGCTACCTTCGAATGTGGAATTATTCCTGATTTTGTAGTTCTAGGAAAGTCATTGGGCAATGGTTATGCGATATCAGCCGTTGGAGCATTGAAGAAATATCATGATAGATTGCAATCATGCTTTCTGAGTAGTACATATTGGACAGAATCTATCGGCCTTAAAGCAGGGATCCTTACTATAGAAGCTTTTAAGGATTGGGAAAAAACCATTCTTCAATTAAATGCTAATGGTATGATTATTCGTGATATGATCAAAAAAGCTTTTAAGTCCTCAACACTCAATTTAACCATTAATAATATCCCGACCATGATCAACTTACAAATTTTACCTCATTCAGGTTTCACTTCCATCGAGATTCGTACCCTACTGATCAATCGAATGTTGAAAGCTGGATTTTTATTTAGTACAACTATATATCCATCGATTTGCCATACACCATATTATTCGCGCCGATTCGGTGCAGCTTTATCAAGAGTCTGTTATCAGCTAGGTGATGATATAGTAAATAATTCTTTATTACTCAGAGTTGAGCTAGCAGAAATCGGTCCAGTAGAACAAGGCTTTTCTAGAACACAAAAATTATGAGCACTATATGCCTTACACAGGCTAGATTAACATCTAAGCGCTTACCTAACAAGATACTAATGCCAATCTATAAAAAGCATAATGCGCTATCTCTTCTGCATGCACGTTTAAAAAAATCAAGATTATTGGACGAGCATATCTACTTAATTCCAGACACAATTGAGAACCAAATACTAAAAGAATGGCTTGATTATAATAAATATAAATATTCAATTGGACCAGAGTACGACTTAGTCCAAAGGCACTTGATTTCTTGTCCTAAAGATACGAATATAATTGTTCGTATTACAAGTGATTGCCCCTTGGTGGATCCAGCATGGGTTGACGTTGCTATTAGCCTTTTTAAGGTGCTTGAAATTGACTACATATCAACTTATACACCAGCGTCCACCTCAAAATTTTGTAATGGGAGTGATATAGAGGTTTTTAGTTTTCAGACACTTAAACTGTTGGCAAATAATTTTTACGAACCAAGGGATAAAGAGCATGTTACGTTTCCACTATGGGATGGTCGAGCACAGAAATCTTGTATGACTTTAAATTCTCTTATTCAGGATCCTATCAATGATATTCGAATCACCTTGGACTATGAAGAAGACCTTACCGCCTTAAGAATTTTAGGTGAACAAATAAATCTAGAGTCAGCTAACCTTTCTGATATTGTTAAAGCATACAGATCATCAGGCCTGTCAAGACTTAATGGACATTTTAAATACGATGCCGGCTGGAACTAAATCTAATATATTGCTCATACTGGGAAGTAATGGCAATATTGGCAAATCCCTACTCCATAACGTGAATGAACTCTTGCAAAAATACAAACATATCTATTGCATAGACTTAAATAATAATGAAACTCTAGATGATTCTCAATCATCTAGAGTTTCATTTATCACTGCTGACGCTGTCAATACAGAATACTTTAAGCACTTGCCTGTAACTTATGATTTACACAAGCTTGATGCATTAAACCTTATAGCACATGACTACCCTGTCACCTCTCTTGGCTTATCTGATAAATATACCAGCCCATTTCAACTTACCACCTCGCAATACATAGCCTCGTTAGGTATTACTGCAGGATCTTCTTATAATCTGATTCGACAAATCCAAATTTATAAATTTCTAGATCCTTCGATATGGTTAATAGGCTCTATATATAATAATATTTTACCTGACCCTTTCCTATACTCCGAAGACTCTTCCGTTTACAAACCAATAGCTTATTCATCCGGTAAATATGCTCAATTACCTTTGCGAGATCAAGCCGCTAGATTCTTCGCGCCTACTGGCGGTAGATGTAATTCACTATCTTTTGGAGGCATCAAATCTTCGCAAGACCATGAATTTATTAAAAAATACAGCAGCCTTTGCCCTGCTGGCAGGCTTGTTGATATTTCCGAAGTCACTTCAACTATAATTTGGGCACTTATACATTCCCCACATTCCATGAATGGTGCAGACATACTTGTAGATGGTGCATTTCATTTAAAATAGAAAGCAGTGAACATTTATATACTCGGTGCAGGTCCCGCAGGTCTTTCTCTCTCTTATTATCTATCCAAGCTTGGCGTAAAATCAACCATCTTCGAGCTGACAAATCATATCGGAGGGATGGCAAGAACATGGAAATGGAATAATTTCTTACTAGAGACAGGACCACATCTACTGCATACTCCATTAAGGGATATTTGGGATGATTGGCAGCTACTTCTAGGATCAGACCTTATAGAACAGCAATTTTATTCTGCTAATTACTTGTCTAATGGTTCCCACGAATACCTATTTGACTATCCACTCAATTTACCACAGGTTTTAACGAGTAGTTATTGGTCACAACATCAGCTAGACAGCATTACATCGGAACTCTGTGATAAACCTGATTTTCAAAAACTTTCTTCAGCTTGTTCCTTTTCTGAATACGTTGATGGTTTAGTGGGGCCTACGTTATCTAATACATTCTTTAAACGCTATCCGGAGAAGGTATGGGATATTCCGACAACTGAAATGTTACCTGACTGGGCACCTAAACGCTTACGCACATGTCAGTCACAGGAATCATTCTTTCAAGACCAGTACTCAGGTGTATCCCGTTATGGTTCTGGTGATTTATTCTCTAAAATAAAGGATTTTATAACACGTCATGGCTCATCCATTAATTTAAATGAGCCAATCACCTCAATACATACCACCCATAATCATATAACATCATTCGACACCACTAATAGAACAGTCAACATTAATTCAGAAGATCTAATCATATCGACTATTCCAATATCAAATCTCTCTAAATTACTTGGATTCGATCTAAGTGTAGAATTTCGAGGCATAGCATCCGTTTATTTTTCATTTGAGGATATACCTAATCTTCTTCCCGATCCATATTCCTGGCTGTATTTCTCTGAAGACTCTGTCTTTAATCGAATAACCGAACCTACAAAACTATCTAAAAGTCTAAATCTTCTCCCTAAGGACCGCACATACCTTGTTTGCGAACAGGCCATAACTATGGATTTTTCGGAAACTTATGATTCATTTACATCTCAACTAATAGAAGCTACAAAGTCAGACTTTAATAATATACCTATGTTCTCCAACCATTCTATTGGCAATGTAGCCATAAATGTTGAACCCTATGTTTATCCTATCCAAACCCATGCCAACAAACTATTGTATCGAGAGATAGCATCAAGAATTATAAAATTTAACAATATTGAGCTTATTGGTACTGGCTCTAATTATGCTTATAATGACATGCAAGTTATTTTTAAACAGGCCAAGGAGATGGCCCACGATATACATAATTCAACGGCAGGTACTTCTCTTTTGATGAGTACTTTTTCCAAAATGTGCTCCTCTTCTTTAGATACCAATAACGTTATTCCTAATGTTAATGACCACTCACTTTCGATGATCGCAGAGATTGGTATTAATCATAATGGAAACGTTAGTCGCCTTTTGCAACTCGCAACTAAAGCATGTGAAGCTTCTGATATTGTTAAGTTGCAATATTTTAAATTAATTGATCGAATAGGTTCTCAAGTCCGTGAAGTTAATCATGTAGAAAAAGCTCAAGATGTCGAAGAGTCAATAGCTGATATTTTAAAACGATGTGAATTAACATTAGATGATATTCAACTAGTTCGCCATGAGGTTCTTAAGAATAATAGAAAGTTCATGTGCACAGTCTTTAGCAAGCAAGATGCTAAAGATGTACTATCTTTAGGAGTCGACCATATTAAGATAGCCTCCATGGATTTAAATAACTACCCTCTCCATAGATTTATTGCGCGCTATTATAAACCCCTTCATGTTTTTATTTCTACTGGAATGTCTACTATTGAAGAGATTAATGCAGCATTATCTATTTATAAAATTTCTCGACATCATTTATATCTGTTGGCTTGCACATCTAGTTATCCAGCTCCTAACACCTCACTTAATCTCCGTTCAATATCTTATTTAATCGACTTGAACCCAACTTTAGAAATAGGTTATTCTGACCACTCAGTAGGCATTAATGCATGCTTAACGGCCATATCTCTCGGCTCCACTATTCTCGAAGTACATTTTACAGATGACAAACGAGTATCTGGACCTGATCAGATTTTATCTAAAACATCTAAGGACATACAGCAAATTAAAGAATTTCATTCTTTTTACACTTCTGCACAAGGTCTACCAAACAAAGCTTTACAACCTGCAGAATATTTTACCTGGAAAACGCAGCGAAAATCTTTATACGCTCTAGGCGATATCTCCAAAGGCCAAGAGATTAATTATGATAATGTTGTTTTACGCTCACCACCTCTTGGCATTTCACCAGTACATATAGAAAATAATACCTTAATAGCTTTATACGATATTAAGGATGCTCAGCCCATTACTTTCTCAAACACATACTCTAAACATGTCTAATATTAAACAACCATCATTTCAGGACCTTCTTCTTGAATTAGGTAACTTTGCAAGTTCACGTGGAATATTCATGATCTTTAGCCTTTCTTCAAGTATTGAACTTTCTAATGGCTTCTACTTAGGAGGGATTAGATTGACGGATACATTTCTCTTAGTTTCTATTGTTAATATTTCACAACTAGAACTTGAACCACTAGTACCTTTATTGGACTCAATTTCAACTGCAATACTTGTGGATGTAGAAAAAAAACATCCATTCCACAACATAGATACGACTATAGAACCATCCATTTCAAAAAAAATTATGCGGCCAACTTATTCCAATATATTTGCAGCCTCTATAGAACTATTTAAAAACTCCCTGATAATCCCATGGTCACCCAGCAGAATCACATCAGAATCAGCGGTAAAATATTTACGCCATTATGTGGGAGGTAATTTAAGCGGTAAACATATTACATTAGTAGGCCTAGGTAGTATCGGATTTAAACTAGCTTTATCACTTGTTGAGGAAGGATGTAATGTTTCATGCCATAGTAGAAATAATGAGAAGACATCTAGACTAGTTCACTCTATTAATGATATAAAATCCTCCTATACAATTAGTTCTGCTGTTCATTACTCTAATATCGATACAGCAATAGCATCTTCTAGCATACTTGTCTTAGCAACAAATTCCAAAGCTTTCTTGGATATTAAACAACTAATGTTTAGAGACATTTCAACTTCCTTTATACTAGATGTGGGCAAGGAAAGCCTTAATAAATTTACCCATGACTATATATCTGAAATAGATGGACTGATTTATCATCGATTAGATATTGGGCAAGACCTAATACAATTTATAAACGGCAAACTTTCAGGAGAAATTCTGACCTCATACCCACGAACAAAACAACATAATATTCATGGAACTATTCATAATCTTGTAAGTGGTGGATATTCTGGTAAATCAGGTGATTTGGTGGTAGATGATGCCTTTGCCCCAAGCTTTATACTAGGCTATATAGATTCTAATAATAAGTATGTTCCAACTCCTGAGATAATGTCTAATTATAAAGCTATATAGCTTTTCTTTGAAATTTTAATCTTTTCAATTTAAGTAGACTTAAGCCAATTAAATAGTGGATCATAGCCCCACAACGATGATTGATTATTGATCGCAGCTTCTTTTAATACTCTATATATTTTTGGGCCGTAAATATCAAGCAATATCTTTGACCTATCAGTGTTTAATTTACCTAATATGAATCCTGTTAAGTGAAATTGCCTGTATAGGTAGAGTACTAAGCAAACCTTCAGTATATCCTCCTCATTCATACTATTTAAATTATTCAGCATGTCTATATTTATTAGTAATAGGTCAAATTGATGTATGCATCCTTGAAAGTAAGGGGCAAAAATAGGCTCTTTGCTAATTTCTTCAACTAATTTATTATCAGATTTGGGATAAAAGTAAGTCTTTCTCATGTCTATTAATCTATAACCCATTGTTTCATACTTTCGCAGCCCATCTGCCATCGATTCACTAGGCCCTCTTTCTCCTACATTAATCTCAACTTCTAGTAACATTGGATTTTCTATATCATTTTTATTTATAATAGACTCTATACACTCAATTTCTGCTCCTTCAAGATCTGCTTTTAAAAAAATACACTTGGAGAGATTATCCTCAACAACCTCTGCTAGAGATCTACATTCAATAACAGATCTTTTTAGTGTGGTAGCTGTTATATCTTCACTCCATCTTGAGAATATATCTTGACACGGATAAAATGTAGAACCCCCACCTTCTGGACTTTCGAAAAAGAATCTTTTCTCATTATTACCCGAAATGAATGTTCTCACTGGCAATATATTGGTACCTATATCTGGGTTGGACATATAAGCACTTGATGCATCTTTCTTATCATCTCGTCCCTCTATGCATAGACATTTTCCAGCTAAAGATGTTAGTGGAATTAGATAGGCATCTGCTGAACCAAAACTACCTAAATCAGCCCATTCAAAATTACTAACTAGATTTGCCTCTTCTATTAATCTATAAATTTTGCATAATTTTTCTAAACTTTGCATTTTATTTAAAAAATTATAATAGCATATACTTTCTATGCAACTACTCCTTTTTTGATTTGGGTCACTAAGCTTTTCGCACCTGCTGCATGCTTGTTACTTCTTCCTACCTGATACTAGACCCTGAAAGACCGGACGACTGAACCTTTTATTGTCTCCACCTCTATGTAGACATTCAACACCCTTAAATACTACTGCATTGAAATACGTGGGATCATAAATATCGGTTTTACTATCAGTAGAAAACTTTGTTCTACTTCCCCTTTTGTCTAGCATAGGCATATGCGAACTTAAGAGAAAGATACTATAATCCTTAAGGGATTTTAGCTTTATATTTTTGCAAGTTTCATTCCAGTTAATTGACTGTATTATTGTCCTAATATGAGAGGCTGTATATACATTGTTTCTGAAATTTGATCTTATAAAAAATGACCCATCTGGCTCTGGTTGTGATGATAGAAAGCATATTATTTTGATAAACATTGGATCTCCGTCAAAATGCCAAATAACTGAATCAACATCACATAATTTTGGAGGATGTAGTTTAATTTGCCCACCTACTGATATCGTTAAATCTTTAAGATGTTCATACTTTGACATCACTTCTTTTACTCTAATTGACATGTATTTCGACAATCTGGATTCAGGTGAATAATTGTGTACTAATTGCTGAAAATCGGACTTATCTAATGTCCGTTGATATTGTGTTTTTAAGCGATATAATGTTTGCTCGACTTCTCGAACCACATCATCCTCCATTCGCAACTCTAGTCGCTCGTAACTAAAGTATCCCCCTTTGCCAATAGAAGAGTATGGTTGCGTAAATCCAGATGTTAAATAACGTATAGTCTTATTCCACATAAACTCACTCATATTTTCTTTACTAGCCTTGTCCAGATGTGCTTTACTAAAGACAACATTTACTAGTTCTTGAATTCCTCCTTTTATATCCACATCAATAATAGACCTTGTATTTAATTTTTCAATTTGCTCATCAATCGACCTGTCTAAAATATTTATGATAGTATCAATCTTCTTAGTTTCTATCATCCCACCAAGACCATTTTCATTTATACTCATCATTAAACTTTCCCATGGGCTTATACGCTCTATTTTCACTGTTTCTTCAGCCTTTTCGAATAACCACTCTTCACACTGCACATAACAAGCGGCTCTCTATACTTCATATATACTATGTTAGCAGCCTTTAAATAGCTAGTCAATAATTCCTTTTCATTAACTTTTATTTTTTTGTATTTATTTACATCTACATACTCATCTATGACTCTGTTCATGATGCATTCTGAAGCTGAGAAGCACATTTCAGATTGATAGGGCAATTGATAATCCATTTTCAATTCATTAGACCTTTCTGCTTTTTTGGGCACCTCCCAACCAACTAATCTTGTTATAGTATCGTCAATCCTTAATATTCCATTGATTAGAACTAAACCAGTCTCAGCAAACTTCTGCACTCCCTCCGGTAATAAGTTCACCTTGTTCTTTATCACCTTATATTCACCTATGTTAAAGAACAGTTTACCAAATATTAGGATCCCCTTCTTTGTATTTGTTTTAGATACAGCATAATCCTTAACCTTAGTGATTTTTGATGTCCTTGTAATCGTTTTTTTACCATCTTCTTTATCAACTATTTTAATTACCTGAGACTGTACTGAATTGTTGTTTAAACCGTCATATGTGTTTCTCAATGTTTGATATGCATTTAAGTACACTTCTATCAATTTTGCTTGATTTATTAGTGCATGCCTAAAACTAGCTAGATCTAACTTATCATTTTTTGCCATCAACCCTATACCCCTAAGAGTTTTCTTGCTGATTCTATTTAATGCTTTGTCAACCCTTTTATTTATATATTCTTTATCCCCTGAGAATATAGCATCCCACATTAACCAAGTTAATAAATGCTTGTCTATAGATTTATCCACATAATCACGGTCTCTAATCACTTGCTTGTTCTCTACATATTGTATTATCAAAATTTTTAGGCATTCTAAATCCGTTATTTCACCGACATTAAGTTTGGCGTCAGCAAAGTCAGCAAAGGGACTATCTTGAAATGAGATGAAGCCTATACTATTATAGGCCAATTCAATTCCAACAGAGGAATGGGGTACAAACACTACATCTGCACCCCCACAAATATCTTTGACTGTCTCCTTAGATTCTGGCCACAGTATTTCAACCTCACTATCTATTTCCAGTAATTTATTCACTATCAAATGTTGACACGTTAGGTCAATTCTTGATATAGTATCAGGATGAGGCTTGATTTTAATCTTTAGGCTTAAATACTTTTTTAAATATACTAGTGCTTCTATAAATTTAAGTTGTAATTCTAATAGTAAAGTTCCATTATCGTCAAAAGCTTCATCTGTTGAACTCATAAATACAACTATTGACAGTTCCCCACATATACTATTTTTCACCTCTATTTTTTCATATTTTTTATTCTGCGACTCTTTCCAAAACCTAGATGTTGTATTCCCTTTCTCCAGATATTCCTTTTGTAGCTTATCCATAATCCATGGGTATAACTCAGGCTTCCATATCTTCAGATATTCTCTCCTGAAATAATTATACTCATATTGGTCTAATGCACTTCTATTAAGCCTGATATTATAAATACCATCTACGCGCCCTCTTTCATGTACAATAATATTAAAATCTTTAATTCCACCCCACCTAATAAAATCTGAATGAGGGCTCAGCCGACCATTAAATACTACCCCCAAACAATTTACATAAGGGCCTATTTCAATATTATTCTCAAAGAATTCCATAAGCTCTTTGCTTTGAGAATTAAGCTTTAAAAATTTTTTGTTGGAGTTTTTAATAACTCTCGTAATTGAAAGTTCATCCAATCTATAGTAACTACAAAGCTCCGATAGATAATAAGGCCTATCTAATACAAGCTCTTTATTTGAATTACTATCAATTCCAGCATGAGCAGGATTCGGATTTTCATTAATGAACTTAATATTCACTTTGATCTTCTCTTTTTGAGCCAACTCGTTGAATACCTTAATGGAATTATTTCTCGATGAGATACAATTTCTGCATACTTCTTCATGGGAATATCCTTGTTCACCATAATTCTCCTTTAGGTCACAGTGCTTAAGTTTTCCATTGCACATGATTATTGTAAGTAATTCTGGCTTGAATGTATTAATCAACTCCTTCACTATAAATATATCACAGTCAGTGTGATACTTCCACAGTTGAAATACACTTAAGCAGATTAAATTTCTCACTTCTTTACTATTATTATTCCTGCATCTTTAATTTGACCAGAGTCCATTTTCGCTGCACTTGTATTCTTTTCAACCAAATAGTAATCTTTCATTTTCAACTGGTTTGTCTAATTACTAAACCAACCTTAACACCCTTAAAGTCTTTTTGCTTGCCATTAGCATTTGTTATACATACCATGCTGTTTTGATTTCATGAAGCCCGGGCGCCTTCTGGCTGGGTTCAGTTATAATAATAAGCACAACAATTTATAGCATGAAAAAAGCTATAGTAACAGGAAGCCTTGGCCTTGTTGGTTCATATGTCTCTCAAGTATTATCCGAACAATCTTTCCATGTCATAGGTATAGATTCTGATGTTCGTGCTCAATTGTTCCATGACGTTTCTTCTTTAACTCAGGAACAAATTAAACAACTCAATAAAATTGGAGGAGTTGATGAACACCATAATATAGATATACGAGACCAAAGTCTTATAGATAAACTTTTCTCCCAGCAATTATCCGATGGAAATTTAGAAATAATTGTACATTGTGCAGCTCAACCTTCACATGATTGGGCCTCTTCATCCCCTCTCACTGATCTTAATATTAATCTCCTAGGAACAGTCTATATTTTAGAATCCCTCAGAAAGCATAAATATTCAGGACTTTTTGTTCATTTAAGCACCAATAAAGTTTATGGGGATATCCCAAATAGACTTCCCCTCCAGGAATTAGACTCAAGATATGAGCTTAGTAATACCCATCCTTTTTATGCTGGTATTGATACCTCCATGAGCATTGATAATTGCGTACATTCACTTTTTGGCTGTTCGAAAGCAGCCTCAGACCTATATGTACAGGAGTATTCCAGGTACTTTGGTCTAAAAGCATTAATCCTACGCGGCGGATGTCTGACAGGATCACGTCACCGAGGCGCTAAGCTTCACGGCTTTTTAAGTTACCTAGTTAAGACAGCAATTAACAATAAAGAATATAATATCTTCGGCTATAAGGGTAAGCAAGTCAGAGATAATCTTCACGCTAGGGACATAGGATATTTGGTCACATCTTTTTTTCAAAATAAAGACAAAATAGCTTTTGAAAATTATCCTATCATCGCGAACCTAGGTGGTGGCAGAGATAACTCAGTATCTATTCTTGAGACCATAGATATCCTATCTTCTTCTTTTGGACTTAAGTTCCCATACACATTTGTAGATCAGCCCCGTATAGGTGACCATCAATGGTACATCTCTGATTTTAGTAATTTATATAAACTTCTTGGTTGGAAGCCAACCTATTCTATTCATAGCATTCTTGAGGATATTATAAATAACACATGAAAACACTTTCAATAGCAATTATTTCTTGTTCTGTCCTCTCTAGTAGATTGGTGAAAATATTTAATAATAATGATTCTTCATTGATGGACTATGACTTCAAAGTATATTCAAGAGAGCCAACTTCTCTTTCTATGAACTATTCATTCGACGATGAAATACGCGAGCAGTGGCTATCATACCTCCCCCTTATATATCAAAGTCTCAGGGATAATATGCAATTATTAGACCAATCTTCCTCTCCCTCTCTTCCAGCAACTTACCCTTTATCACAACCTTTTGACAATCTCCCAAATTGGATGTTACCTCGTTGCCTTACAGAAGGTGACCTTAGCGTAATATCTAAGCATTTACGAGCTGTTAATGACTTTTTGAACAGTTCTGATGACTATTTACTTATAATGGAAGATGATGTAATTATTTCACCACAAGCAATTGCACAGCTACATATATTAATTCAAGAACTCATATTTGACTTTATCGATATAGCTGGAGGTGATGGCTTACTTGTCCTTAATCATCACCTCTCTATCCTTGAAACTTTCTTTCTAGAACAAAAAATTAATTTTGCAACTCGAACAGCCTGTGCTTATATCTTATCCCGAAATTCTGCCTCTAAATTGTCCAGCATACTTTCAAACCCTGTAATGCCAATTGATTGGTCACTCTCAGTAGCTCTTCACTCACTTCATCAATGTATGGGAGTGTATTGGCTAGACGGCGATTTTATGGTTCACGGAAGTTCAGTTGGTTCAGTACGATCATGGAGAAAATCATAAATGCCTTTTTCTATCAGCTTTTGTGATTTCTGGGAAGGGCACGATCCCTCCAATAACATTATAACTAATACAATTAGACAGCATATTTCACCTAATGTAGAGGTTGCTCCTACTTATAATGAAGCAGACATCGTTTTTGTTACTATATACGGTTCCAATCATATTAGTATAATTA
>Ga0163108_10002681_pt1 | contig 12820 bp, 8 predicted proteins | sample Fk1155metaG_FD_109644 | JGI IMG/M metagenome (GOLD analysis project Ga0163108, IMG submission 109644) | Marine microbial communities from the Central Pacific Ocean - Fk160115 155m metaG | ecosystem: Environmental > Aquatic > Marine > Oceanic > Photic zone | place: The Central Pacific Ocean...
AAGGCGACTGACGATTACGGTTCTTAAATCGCCATGAGTGCCAGAAGTAACCGACTCTGTAGATTGAGAGTTGTCATCAAAGTTAAACCGGTAATAAGGTGAACCTGTTTCAAGCCCGCAAGTGAAAACCACCCCTGCCATCCGAACATTTTGCAGGCACTTCTGGATCAGTATTTGGTCATCACTGCTATGGCCATCTCCGTAGGAACTGATAACGGTATTTATTGCATTTAAGACATCGTTTTCATTTGAACTTTTAACATTAAGCAGGCTTTTAAACCCACCGGCATTAGATGAAAGCCAATTATCTTCACCTTTTGAACTGCTTCGGACAACGAGACGGTCATCAGAAAAAGTCGCAGTCACCTCTTCCAAAACTTCTTCCTGAGAGTGTTCCCATTGTTTGAAGGTGAAGCTAATCTGACTGCCAATATGACATTTTCTAACTAGTGGCTCTAGTCGAGCAAGCGTATCGGCTTTGGTCCCAAGTATGAAGTTGGCAATATCCTTGGGAGAATTAAACTCAGCCCAGTCTCCGGCTACATCAAAAGGACGAACAGAGAGCCCGAGCTTCTTTAAAAATTCTATAAGGTGGACAAGTGTGGTTCCTATGCTAAACTCATCTAATCCTTTAAGGCACTGCACAGCCTTTTCCCCAAAGCAGACAAGACCGGTAAACTCAACAATACGGCTATTCCCTGATGCATCCTCTATCTCTATCGTTTCGGCAGAATTGATATCATCTGCTGGACGTTTTTCAAATCGTTTTTTCCATAGTGAATCAATACCAAATACAACATCTGCTTCGACTGAAACTATCTCGTCCATTATTTTATTCCGAAATACGGTATCGGAGTATGTGATAACAGCCGGGCGGTCAACGAAAGGTGCTTTCAGTAAGGTATGCAGTATGCTCCTATTGTGCCAGTCTGGGATAACGGAAAAATTAAGCTGGGGATAATCCTCAATGACAGCGTCAACATGATAGCCACCCAAGTAATGAATTTCATCGAGGCTCGCGATAGATTTGAAGCTGTGGATTTGCCAATCCATAGCTTTGGTATTCAGAGCAATATGTTTAAGTGCAGAGGGTTTTTGACCATGTGCGGGTCGACCCGCACCAAGCAGAAATACATCCATAAACAATAGTCTTATTTATTGTTTTCTTGCGCTTGATCAGTTTTTGATTCCTGATTATCTTTTTTTCCTGAAAACACGGATTTAATTTTGTACCAGTAGGTTTTGATAGTGAAAGCAATTGCAGCAAAGACACCTAAAATCGCTGACATAATGGCACTACCAGAACCTGGATCTAAATAGGCCATGGCGGGTTGAGCTTGCAAGCAGAGAAGGGCAACTATAATACTTGTGAATACTTTTCCCAATCAAATTTCTCCCATCTGGACGAGATTGATAATAGTGAATTAAAGTCTGCGCTTCAACAGCTAGTAAAGTCTTTTCAAGGTATTATTGCTCCTAAAAATTATACCAGATTTTAGGGGCAACAAAATTAATAGAGTTAATTTTATATTTTTAAAATTCAGGCCGTTTTCAAAGGGCCGGCAATAGCATTTGCCGTGAGTTTTTTTGTGAATATTGTGTGAGGCGTTTAACACATCTTCATTTACCAACCCACCCAACGTACTCAATCCCTTCCTTGGAGCCTTAATCTATATTGAAGGTAGATTGGTTCAAAAAAATCGATGAGATTTGAAAACAATCTCAACATGTTATAATTGCCATCGTCTTTTGGGCATTTCCCTATAAAGGGACTCCAAGCCTCCTAACCTGTTCAAAAGTAATTTCTGTTTTCAGGCCAACTAATTATTTCAACTGACACATACTAACGTTATGCTAAAGTGCAAATCTAGTTTTAATTTGAAAGGGGTACTCTTCTTTCAAATCCTTGCGGCTTGGGATAAAGGATCATATTTAAAATGCGACCTATAAAAATATTTTTAGGTGATTTAAGTTATTTTAACAACAACAATAAGAGTGGGTTATATGTTCCGGTAAATATCGGATATCTCGCTTCTTATACTAAAAAACTGTTTGGCAGTGATGTTGAGATCTCTCTTTTTAAGGATCCCAATAAGATTGCTGGATGCAGTTACTTGTTCCCGCCCCGATATTGTAGGTCTGTCATTTTATAATTGGAACACGCAAATGAATCATGCTTTGACCCGGCAGGTACGTGCCAAACTTGGGTCAGATGTGGTCATTGTTTGGGGTGGGCCTTCCGTAGACACCGATTCAATCGAAAGAGCAAGATTATTTAAACGTTTTCCAGAAGTCGATGCTTTTGTTTCCAATGAAGGTGAGCTTGGGTTTGTAAATATTGTCCGCGAACGTATCGAAAATAATTCTAAACTTTGGGATTCCCCTATTGATGGCGTTGTTTTCACCGAGGGTGATATTTTGGTGGAAGGTAAGGAAGTGGGATTATCGCTTGACTTGCACCTGTTAGACTCACCCTACTTAGGCGGATATCTGGACCCCTTCTTAACGGGAGACTTTCTTCCCCTTCTTCAAACATCAAGACTTTGCCCTTATACTTGTACGTTTTGTGTGTCCGGTAAAAACCAGGGTAAGCTACGTGGTTTTCCCCTTGATCAAGTGAAGGCAGAAATTGACTATATTACTCATCACTTCAAGGATAACCCTCATCTTCCAATGTATATTGTGGATGAAAACTTCGGGATATTGCCACAGGATATGAAAATCGCAGATTATATCCGCTGGAGCTTTGAAAGCAGAGGTTTTCCTAGAGGAATGTTTTTTTATAATGATAAACGCTTCAGCAAGGTCGCACGCCACGTCATCGGCAAACTGGGTGCTATGACGAAGTTCGGGCTTGTACTTTCTCTCCAGACGGAAACGGAGGAAACTCTCAAGGAAATCAAGCGCAGTAACCTAAGCCCAAAAGATATCGATGAAGCTATTGGATGGGCTTCTGAAAATGATTTACCAGCTACGACAGAATTAATTTTTGGCCTTCCTTACGAAACAAGGGAATCGTTTATTAATATGTTGAATAGTGCCGTCCGGCGTGGCTTCGATTCGATTCTAATAAACAATCTTTTCATTATGGATGGAATCGAAATGACCCATGGCTCATTCCGAGAAAAACATAAAATAGAAACAAAATTACGTGCAATCCGTACAAATTACGGCTATGTAGGTTCTGAATTTTGTGTGGAAACTCAAGAACTGGTAATACAAAACAATACAATTTCATTTGATGATTTCTTGATAATGCGGCAGCTCAACTTTATGTTCTACGCCATTTTTTCCATGGATTTCTATAAATGGTTTTTTCAATACATCCGTCAGCTCGGCGTGCCTCTCGCTAATTATCTTACCCATTTCGTAGATGAATCAGAACACAACGAGAAAAAAAATGAAAAATGGGCGCGATTTATGAAGGACTTAAAGGCAGATGCTCTGGATGAGCAATTCGATTCGCAAGAGGAAGCAAATGCACATTTCCTTGAAACTTATAAAGCTAACGGGAATGAAACAGGCCCGCCCACAATGATAAACCCTTATTATGGCGCGCGTTTAATTTATATGGAAAGCGACTGGCTCAAGGATGTCATGTTGGATATTTTGGGGAAATTCATTGACCCTCAGGAAAAACCAGAAACTTTCGAGACCGCAAGTTTTTTGATTGATCTTTGCGCCCGGGAACGAATTGAGTTGATGGATAGAATACCCCCAGAACCTTTGGTCAGCAAATTTGATGTCATTGCCTGGAAGAAAAATAAGTTCCGCTTGCCGTTAAGCTCTTATAAGATTAAACCTGTTACCATCTCTTTCGAGGAAGACGCGCAGTTCAAGGAAAAGATTGATGAGGTCAAAAAATTATTCCTCAAAGGTAAACCCGCAGAATTTTACTACAACGCATACATCTTTATAGTTCCTCAAAGTCAGCTTTTATATAATACTTCCTATGATTCAGTACCGGTAAAAAAGGAGTCTGATGAGATGGAATCTGTATCGGGAGTAGTTCTTACCTAAAATGTAAGGGGACTTTTGATTTTTTATTAGTCGCCTGCGCGAGGCTTATCCCTTGCGAGTACAAATAAAAAAAAGAGAATCGGCCACTCCTTGATCGATCAGTATTTTTTCGTAAGAATCATTCAGTCCCCGTTCATTGAACGTTTCCCAAATGTTCTGGCCTCCTCTTTTTTGATTTTTCAACCAGCCAAAGTGATTGGCCAGAGTATATCGTTGGAGTTGGGTTTCAGTTCTGACCTCTAGATTCGAGGATTCCACCACACTACGAAGAGTCTTGGAGTTAAAATAATAAAGATGCTCAGAGGAATGCTGGTTCTTTTGATAGGCCTTGTTTTCAAACAGAGAGTTCAATGCTTCATTATCATTTGGCACTTCAATAACAAATGTTTTAGCTTGAGGAAAATTATCTTGAAGTTGTTCTAAAAACTGCTGGGGGTCAGGTATGTGCTCCAAAACATGGAAGAGCAAGATGACCTCCCGATCCGCTGGCACATCCGTCAAAAACTGGCAACAACGCCAACCTGCCTGGTTGTGTAATGCACAAGTTCTTCCACTGACTTCATACCCATATATATCTCGAAAACTTCCCTGAGCTTGCTCCAGAAAACCCCCGTGTCCAGATCCGAAATCCAGGATTTTTTTGCTTTCCACTCCCGGTATGTAATTGACTAAACGTTCAATACGTTTCTGGTTCCAGTGGTGCTCGCGGTTTCGAAGGGGTGCTATATCTTCTGGGAAATGATCGTCTGCCGAATAGTAATCCAAGTCAACATGAGAAAAACTGAGAAGTTGTTTTAAATCGCATTTCTTGCAAATGCCTACTTTAATTTCTGTTTTATCCCAACAAATATCTCCTGTAAGGGACAGAGTATTTGCGCAAAAACTGCATTTATATTCTGTTTTCATAAGAAGGTTTTAAAAAACAGGCCGCGATTAGTTATGTTTTTCAGGAGAAGTAAATTTTATTAAGTGCTCAGTGATATTGTTGCAATGCTCATGGATATCAATAAAATTGGATTCGCTCCCACCTTTCAGAAAGCCAAGAGTCTGCAAATATAATCCAGGCTTAAATTTTTTATCAAGAATATCATCAATTTTCACAGGCTCTTCGGAAATGGATTTAAGCTTTTGAACGCGAAGTTTTTCCAAGGGGCGAAAAATTAAGCGGTGCTTATCAGTCAAAAAATCCACCCCCCATCGCCCCGGTGCAGACCAATTGGCATGATAAGAAAATAAGGCTCCATTTTCAGTTGTTCCTGCTCCTGCAAAAACGGATGCCTGTGGATGCCAGTCAAACCCGCCGGACACAAAAGTTTTTATTTCTTTTGGTTTTCCACCTAAGAAAAATGCTAAGTCCACCACATGGCTGGAATTCCCCAAGAACCAATTGGCTTTGACTTCTGATCCAAACCGGGGATGGTCGCAGAAAGTATGCGGCCATTCGGTGAAATCAAAGGTGAAGGATCGAATTCCATCGTCCTCTGTAATTATCTCTTGAGCTTTCAAGACTGAAGCGTAAAAGCGCCTGTTGTAGCCCATTAAAATTTTTGTTTTTGTGTCTTTAGCTTTGTCTCGCACCTTTTGAATTTCATTGGGAGTCAATCCGCCAGGTTTTTCCAAAAGTATGTAGCGAATTCCAAAATCCATCAACTCGATTACCGTCTTGGCTAGTCCTTCTACGTTTACGGCAACAATGGCATATTCGGTATCGGTGAGGTTCAACTTTTCCCAAGCAGTAAAACCATTTGCCAAGGCCCGTATTCCGGTTTTCTCGAAAAAGTTTTTGGTGCCTTTTTCACTACGTCCAACCACCGTAAATGTCGCGGACAAGTTTTGAAGAACTTTGCAGTACTCCACGGCCATTTCTCCTGCCCCGAAGACAACACCTTTTTTTGTACTTATGTTATTGGACATGCTTCGACCTTTTTTCCAGTGGTTTGTTGAAGATGTTCGAGTAATACGTGAATTAATGGAATATGAAGTTTCACAGAATCATGGAAATTAGGTAGGCCGCAATGATTTTCATGGATGATTTGTTTTACTAAAATATGGGTTCTTTGGCTTTGCATGGGAATATTTATCCTACACTGTGATTCTTTTTTTCCGTCAAAATGTTCGTAATCGACACCCCCCACCTCTTCGGCAATTTTTTGCCATGTTTTTCCATTTTCTATACTCATTACCCAGGGTTGGTTACCGTGATCTTTTGAATCCATAATCAGCGAGTCTCCTCGCGAGTTTACTCCTTCTAGAACACCGGTAAATTCCTTGAAGCCTTTTCGTTTGGCATCCAATAATTTTTTATCGAGTTGGGACTTTCTGAATTCAAAATCCACATGGCCAGAAAAAAATGCTAGCAAGTCAATGAAATGTACTCCCAGACAACCAATCCCCCAAAGTGAACCACGAACAGAAATTTTGATCTTTTCTGAAAGGTTTAACTTCGTCTTTACGCTCTTAAAAAAATCCGTATCTCTCCTATAACAATTTACCCAAGTGGAAATATTTTCTTTTTTTAGCAACTCCTGGATTTCAAAATAATCTGACTCTTTTTGAAATAATACTTTTTCCAGAAGCATGTATCTGACCTTAACTTGACTTATAATGTCGCGAATCAAATTTGCCCGGACATCTGAACTCGTGGCAATCAGCACTAAGTCCAAGGGGCCATCAAGGGAATCAATGGCAGAGCGTAAAAGAAGTTGGATATTTTTATTAGCATTCTGATCAATTTGACCAAAACGTTCTTTAGCGATTAGGAGAGATTCCTCAGAAGGGTCGACCACTTGAATAAGAGCGTCCTCCTCCAAGTGAGCCAAAGCTTGCAAATGCCTGCTGCCTAATTCGCCAGCACCGATTATTGCGATGTTTATCATATTAGTTGAAAATTAAATTTGTAGCTTCTTTGGGAAAACAGGTTTGTTAGGTAGATTTTCTTTCTTCGGCCTCATGGTTGTGCTTAATGAAAACTTCGGCTGTAACTATATCAACCGGTTGATCAATATCCACTACCAGAAAAGACTCATTTATTTTAAGAGGGAGAGCTCGTGTGCCTGTCACTGAATTTTTCTCCAGGATGGTAGATGTGCGGATTACATCCAAAAGTCCATCGTGATAATAAACGGGCGGGAGTTTTTGGCGTGGCAAATTATAGGACTCTTCGTCTCCCAGTTTTATGAACGGCTTTAAATATTTTCCTTCTATTTGCCACATTTTATAGGGTGATTGAGGTGGTTCGCGGATCGATCTTACGCAATCCGCCTGAGTGTCATCTATCATCATCTGGATGCCCTTTTCTATCAAACCCGAAGGGCGCAGCGGAGTAGTCGGTCGAAGATGAACCACCAAGTCGGGCACGTTTCCCTCCTTTTCCTGGATCCATTTCAATGCATGTAAAAACACAGGGAGATCCGGAGTTTCATCCTGAGCTAATTCGCTGGGACGCATAAAAGGTACCTCCGCACCAAAACTGCGTGCCACCTCTGCGATTTCAGGGTCATCGGTGGATACGAGAGTGCGTTGAATCTGCGAACAATTTAGGGAGTCTTCTATCGAGTGGGCTATTAGAGGCTTGCCTGCAAGGGGGGAAATATTTTTTTTTGGAATCCCCTTGGAGCCACCACGAGCGGGAATAATAGCAACAGTAGTTACCATGTCAACCTGAGAGAGGTTGTGTTAAGAACTTCATGATCGTCATCGTAGTTGAAATAGTGTTTTAACACAAGCAATTTAGGAGTCCCATTGCCGAGTATTTTAAATCCTCCGACGAATCTAGTAAAATGGCTTTGATGCAAAAAAGAGAAATGATAAAATGGGGATTCCAGAGTATAGTTGCGAAAGCTGGACCTAGCGTCAAAAAGGGACAACTCTTGGGCAAGATAAATTCTTTCACTCTTTAAAGTTCGCTTATGTTTGACATAGATTTTTTTCAGAAAGTTACCCCATATAAAGATCAAATCGTAGCGGGTGATTTCTGTTTTGCGGATGCCGATGAAATTGAGCAACAATTGGAGACCTTGAGAAATAGAAAACCAAAAGTCTTCAATATTGAAACCACCAACTACTGCAACATGACATGCATCATGTGCCCTCGAACGGAGCTCATGACGCGGAAAAATATTTGGATTGACGACAGTACATTTCTTAAAATTGTTGACCAGATTCAACCTCACTCAAATCAGGATTTGGAGAAATTCTGGGGTTTCATCGAAAGCGAATATGATTTAAATGAAAATGAGCCAAGCGAAAATACTTTTTATTTTCGGGTGGTGAGTCGGTGCGTTATTTTGCATGGTTATGGAGAACCTTTACTTGATAAAAAGATCGTAGAAAGAATTAAAATTTGTGCAGACCGAGGTATCCCGACATATTTTTCGTGCGTTCCGGCTAACCTTACCGTTGAGCGGGCAAAAGAGGTTATGGATGCGGGGCTCACGGTGTTCAAGTTTTCCATCGATGCCCTGGATGATGAATGGCAAAAAAGAATTCGTGGAAAACAGAATAATTTTGATGCCGCCTACCGCACCATTTTGAAAATCATTGATCTAAAAAAAAAACAAGGGTACAAAACCCTGCTGGTTCCGACGATGATCGCTCTTTCAGAAGACACTACCTCCCGGCAAATGCATTCAAAGTTCATGGAATTGTGGAAGGGGAGAGACGTCTTCGCCTACGTCAAGAGCCAGGACAACCGCTGGCTTTTGGAAGAAGATGAAGACATGGAAAATCGTTCTCATTATGAATCCCAGTACTGCGAATATCCATGGACATCGCTTACAGTAATGGCAGACGGATCAGTTGTGCCCTGCACGCAGGACTACGATACTGAAATGGTTCTCGGAAATGTTAAAGAAAAAATACTAAAAGAAATCTGGAACGATGAACCCTACAAAGAACTCCGGCGAATGCACATCGCAGGAAAGTTTCCCGAAGGCCACAAATGTCAGGAACGCTGTGATCAGAAAAAACTCTATCAATATCTCAAATAACATTTAAACAGAATGGGTATGCTCTTAGAGAAAAAAGTTATTGCCGTGATCGGAGGAAATGGTCTGATTGGAAAGGAAACTGTAAGTGCAATAGTTGAGCATGGTGGAACTGTAGTCAGCGCCAGTCGTTCAGGAGAAATGGCATCAGCCGTTTTAGATAAGTTTTCGGTCGAGGAGCGCAAACGAATTGATACTGCTACGGTGGACGTCAATGTTCCTGAGTCGGTAGAGAAATATTTCGAAGGTGTTGTGCAGCGACATGGTCAGTGCCATGGAATTGTTAACCTTTCATTTCCTAAGTGTGAACAATTTGGAACCAAATTTGAGAATGTCACTTATCCGTCATTCCTTGAAAACGTGGGTAGTCACTTGGGTGGTGCCTTTCTGGTATGCCAAAAAGCTGCAGCAATATTAACATCCCAGGGCGGAGGTTCCATAATCAACTGCTCTTCCATATACGGGCTTATGGCTCCACAGTTTGAGATCTATAAAGATACTCCCATGACTAAAGAAGTGGAGTACGTTACTACTAAAGCCGCGATCATCCAATTGACCCGTTATCTAGCACAGTACCTAAAAGGAAAAAATATCCGGGTAAACTGTATAAGCCCTGGAGGGATTTTTAATGACCAGCCTCAACCGTTCCTCGACAGGTACAACGCGCAGTGCAACATCAAGGGTATGTTGGATGGCAAGGATGTTTCTGGAACCATCGTATTTCTCCTGTCTGATCTTGCGACATATTTAACAGGGCAAAATATTGTTGTGGACGATGGCTTCTCGCTTTAAACATTGGTAAACTTCCGAGATCAGCTGGTGATTGCAGTGCACCACCCTTAGACTTTTAACATAAAACTTTCATCAAAATTTTTTCCGCATAAAACCATCACCCGAGACAACTGAATGATCATAGAAAGAAACATTTCAAAATATATTGTATTTTATGAAGACCCTCTTCTTAAAGCACTTGAGAAAATAAGCGAAAATAAATCACGTATAATTTTCTCTGTAAAAGAAAACGGTGTTTTGGAAGGCGTGTTGAGCGATGGGGATTTACGCCGCTGGTTGGTGGAAAAAAAAGAAATCGACCTGGACAAACTGGTTTGTGAAGTCAGTAACAAGACTTTTATGAGTGGGCGTATTGACGAAGGTCCTGAAGTCCATGCCAGCCGACTCACCGAGAGAATTGGGTATCTCCCGATACTAGATCATCAAGACCGATTAGTGGCTATTGCCCTACGTGGAAATGAAAAAATCCAAATCGAGAGTTGTGTGATCGATGAAGAATCTCCCACCTTCATCATTGCAGAGATAGGCAACAACCACAATGGAAGCTTGAAATTGGCCCTGCAGCTGGTAGATGAAGCTGTGCGGGCCGGTGCCGATTGTGCCAAGTTTCAAATGCGCAATATGGAGAACCTTTATTCCAATCAGGGGAAATCTGATGACCCCGCTGCAGACCTTGGCACTCAATACACTCTTGACCTTCTCAGCCGCTTCCAATTGAAAGAAGAAGAGTTTTTTGAAATATTCAACTACTGTAAAGAAAAGGGGATTATTCCGCTTTGCACTCCCTCCGACAAGGTAAGTCTGGAAATACTTGAGCGATATGATCTTCCGGCTTACAAAATAGCCTCAGCTGATTTCACAAACCATGACTTGCTACATGCCTTGATTCAGACGGGGAAACCTTTGCTTTGTTCTACAGGAATGTCCAGCGAAGCAGAGGTTCAGCAAACCATCTCTTTACTTCGGGAGCATCACGCGCAATTTGTTTTATTGCATTGCAATTCCACTTACCCCACACCTATCAAAGACGTTAATCTGGAATACATGGATCACCTTCGAGAAACTGGTTCTTGTCTGATTGGTTATTCTGGTCATGAGCGAGGCATAAACGTCTCTCTGGCAGCTGTAGCTAGAGGTGCCAAGGTGCTCGAAAGACATTTCACTCTAAATCGAAATATGGAAGGCAATGACCATCGAGTCAGCCTGTTGCCTGATGAGTTTGCTCTCATGGTCAAAGGAGTTCGGGAAATTGAAGAATCGCTCGGTCACCGTCACGAGAGAAAACTTTCACAGGGTGAATTGATGAATCGAGAAGTTCTTGGAAAAAGTCTCTATGCAAATCGCCCTGTGAAAAAGGGAGAAACCATTTTGCGCGATGACATTATAGTGATGAGCCCTGGGCAAGGCATTCCTCCTAATAAAATTGATCAACTTATCGGGATATGTTCTCCGCGAAACATGAACGAAGGAGATGTTTTTTTTACTTCAGACTTAAAACCCACTTCTTCTGGTCCGCGTGACTTTAATTTTCAACGGCCTTTTGGAATTCCTGTCCGTTATCATGATTTTTCAAAGCTACATACAATGAGTAACTTTAAGTTTGTAGAGTTTCACCTCAGCTATAAGGATATGGAGATCGATCTAGATCAATTTTTCAAGGCTCACTATGATTTGGAGTTTACGGTTCATTGCCCCGAGCTATTTGCCAACGATCACGTTCTGGATTTGTGTTCGTTAGATGAAAGTTATCGAGCGCGTTCCATTGAAGAAGTTCAGCGGGTTATTGAAGTAACCTTGAAATTAAAAAAATACTTCAAAAAAACTGACCCTCCACTCATTATTATCAATGTAGGCGGTCACTCGCAAAATTCTCCCTTACCAGTTTCAGAGCGACAAATTCTATATGGCCTTGCCTTAGAAAGCCTGTCGAAACTAGACCAGGAGGGGGTGGAATTGATTCCCCAATCAATGCCTCCTTTCCCGTGGCATTTCGGAGGCCAGCGGTTTCAAAATCTATTTGTGGATGCAACGGAGATTGCGGATTTTTGCCAAAACAACAATTATCGAGTCTGCCTGGATATTTCACATTCCAAACTGGCATGTAATCATTATAAATGGTCGTTTAAAAACTTTATAGAATCAGTAGCCCCTTATTCCGCAATGTTTCACATTGTAGATGCAAGTGGAGTCGATGGAGAAGGGCTGCAAGTTGGTGAGGGAGAAGTAGACTTTGCTCTACTCGGGGAGCAACTGAATGCTTTGGCTCCAAATGCTGGGTTCATTCCCGAAATCTGGCAAGGACACAAAAATGAAGGGGAAGGATTCTGGATAGCACTAGAACGCTTGGAAAAATGGTTTTGATTAGTTGCGCTAAAAGTAACTCTACCGCCACTTTGTAGGCTGACAATACCTATTTAGGATAATAGAACAAAGCTAATCTAGGCTTTGCTTAGCGCAAAGACGACTGTACAATCCAGTTCCAGTTCTTAATTTTTCGTGAGTACCTTCTTCAGTCAGACGGCCGTTTTCTATTACATAAATATAATCGGCATGAGCCACGGTGACCAGCCTATGCGCTACCACGATAACGGTTCTTTTGCCATGCAGGGCCTCAATCGCCTCCTGAACCTTTTTTTCGGAGTTGGCGTCCAGGGAACTGGTTGCCTCATCAAAAATAAGCACAGGTGGATCCAGATAAATGGCTCTGGCTATTGCTAATCGTTGTCTCTGTCCGCCAGAAAGTTTGACACCTCTTTCTCCAACCATCGTCTGATAACCCCCCGGCAACGTGTCTATAAATTCATCAGCATAGGCAATTTGCGTTGCTTCCCGGATGCGGTTTTGATCTCGGTTTTCAGCATCCATCCCAAAACAGATATTATCTTCGATTGTCCCACTAAAAATAAATGCTTCTTGGCTGATTAGGCCCAATTGACAAAGCCATGTGCTGACATCAGCTTCACCCAGATCTACCCCATCTATCAACACTTTGCCTTTTTGGGGTTTAAAAAACCCAGCTATTA
>Ga0163108_10002683_pt1 | contig 12812 bp, 16 predicted proteins | sample Fk1155metaG_FD_109644 | JGI IMG/M metagenome (GOLD analysis project Ga0163108, IMG submission 109644) | Marine microbial communities from the Central Pacific Ocean - Fk160115 155m metaG | ecosystem: Environmental > Aquatic > Marine > Oceanic > Photic zone | place: The Central Pacific Ocean...
AATAAAAATAAAATTATCAATAAATATATTAACAAATTTTTTTTCATGTCTAAAAAAATAAGATTATATTTTTCTGAAAAAATTCAAAGTGATTTAATAGCACATTTGAAAAAAGATCAATCTCATTATTTAAAAGATGTTATGAGGTTAAAAATAGGTGAAATTTTTTCAATTTTTAATACAAACGGAGAATGGAATGCTGTTATTGAAAATTATGAAAAAAATAGTGCCACTATAAAGATTTTAAAAAAAGTAAGAAGCAAAGAAAATGAAAATAATATTTGGTTAGCTTTTTCTCCAATTAAACAAAATCCATTGAATTTTATGATACAAAAAACAACAGAGTTGGGTATTCAAATGTTTTGTCCAATTTTATGTAATAGATCATCTGTGAATAATTTAAATACAAAAAGAGTTGAAAAAATTATAGTTGAGGCTTGCGAACAATCCAATCGATTGTCTATTCCAAAAATTAATAAATTAACATCATTTAAAAATTTTTTTAATTCATTTCCAGAAGATGGAACTATAATTTTTTGTGATATTAATTCTGATAATTATAATATAGAAAAAAATTTATTAAAAAAAAACAAAGGACCGATTTGCATTCTTATAGGACCCGAAGGGGATTTTTCTGAAAACGAAAGACAATCGATAATTGAAAAAAAACATTCATTTCCTTTTTCATTGGGTCAAAATATTCTTAGGTCAGAGACTGCCGCTATTTCAGCTCTTTCAATTGTCAATTCAGCGCTTAATTCAACATGAATTTAGCTTCATTATAATCTGATATAAGTCAAATTTGTCGCAAATAAAAAACTGTATATTTTTATATATATCAATAAAAATAAGTTAATTTAAAAAAATGAGCAGCTCATATTCAATTCTAGGAACAATGGTAGTTTTGTTAATATTGTTTATATATCTATCTTGGCTTTATATTTCACAAAAACATGTTTGGTCAAAAAAAGAAACAGCTGTTGTCGGAAATAAAAATAGAAGAAGATGGAAAAATTTAGTTGATAAAAAAAAACCAAGAGCTAGGCTGGTTTGATTTAGGAAACCATATAATAATTTTGGGAGTAATATTGTTTGCAATTTTTATTGCAAAAAATGCTTAATAAAAAAAATGACACCTTTAATAGTAGCACACATACTTGTTTTAATTGCAGTTGGCTCAGTTGTTTTTCATTTCTGGTCACCTTGGTGGTGGACGGAAGTTGCTTCAAATTGGGGAGGAATGGATACTACAATCTTACTAACTTTTTGGATAACAGGCGTAGTGTTTGTAGCCATTTGTTTATTTATGGCTTATTGCGTTTGGAAATTTTCTTACCAAAAAGATCGAAGATCAGAATATCAACCCGAAAATAAGAAATTAGAATTTCATTTGACTTGGATAACAGCTGTTGGAGTTGCGGCTTTACTTGCGCCCGGTCTAGTTGTTTGGAACGATTATGTTACAGTTCCTAAAAATACTTTGAAGATTGAAGTTTTTGCTTATCAATGGGGATGGAAATACAGATTACCAGGTGAAGATGGTGTACTTGGAAAAACTAGCATTAAAGAAATCAACGATGAAAATCCTTTTGGCATAATTAAAGAAGATAAAAATGGCATGGATGATCTGTTAGTTGATAGCGATGAACTTCATCTTGAAATTAATAAACCTGTAAAATTTGAACTTAGATCAATAGATGTTCTTCATAATTTTTATGTTCCTCAATTTAGAGGAAAAATGGATATAGTTCCTGGACTAATTACTTATTACTGGATAGAGCCAACAAGAAAAGGAAACTTTGAAGTTTTATGTGCTGAATATTGTGGAACCGGTCATTATGCAATGCGAGGCCGTGTAATTGTTGAGGAAAAAAGTGAATATGATAATTGGACGGCAAAACTCATAACTTTTGAAAAGTTTTTGGCAGAAAATTCTAAAACAAAAGAAAACAAAATAAAACTTGTTAAAAATGAATAAGGATAAAATAGATTATGCATGATGACAATGAATATAAGATAGAAGCTAAATCAGGTGTAGTCTCTGATACTACTGCAAAAGGTGATACTGATTATTTGCCACCACAAGAGGTGCCGGATCAAGATCTTTATCATTCACATAGCTGGTGGACCACATATGTATTTTCTCAAGATGCAAAATATATAGGAGTTCAATACGCGCTTACCGCTGTGGGAACAGGCTTGCTTGGCTTAATCCTTTCATGGTTAATGCGATTACAAATTGCGTTTCCAGGTTTAGGAATTTTAGAACCCGCTGCTTATTATCAGTTTGTGACAATGCATGGCATGATCATGGTTGTTTACTTGTTAACAGCATTATTTTTAGGAGGATTTGGTAATTTACTTATTCCTTTAATGTGTGGATCTAGAGATATGGCTTTTCCTTATGTAAATATGTTGAGTTATTGGATGTTTGTTTTGGCGGTTTTAGTTTTACTTGCAAGTTTCTTTGTGCCAGGAGGACCTACAGGAGCGGGGTGGACCTTATATCCTCCACAAGCAATAACGTCTGGAACACCTGGAAGTAATTTAGGTATTACCTTAATGTTAGTTTCTTTAGTTTTATTTGTAGCTGGTTTTACTATGGGAGGATTAAACTACATAGTTACAGTTTTACAATATCGTACTCGAGGAATGACTTTAATGAGACTTCCACTTACAGTTTGGGGCATTTTTACAGCAACTGTGTTAGCGATGTTTGCTTTTCCAGCATTATTGGTTGGAGGAATAATGATGACTTTAGATAATATGCTTGGAACAAGTTTTTTCATGCCAGCTATAATTTCAATGGGAGAAAAACTAACTACTGAAGGTGGTAGTCCAATTTTATTTCAACACTTATTCTGGTTTTTTGGGCATCCCGAAGTTTATATTGTAGCTTTACCAGCATTTGGAATAGTTTCTGATTTAATTTCTGTTCATTCTAGAAAAACTATTTTTGGTTATAGAATGATGGTTTGGGCAATTGTTGCTATAGGAGCTTTAAGCTTCTTTGTTTGGGCTCACCACATGTATGTAAGCGGAATGAATCCTTGGTTCGGTTTCTTTTTTGCTACAACAACATTAATTATTGCAGTTCCAACAGCCATAAAAGTTTACAACTGGATATTAACTCTGTGGAGAGGAAATATTAAATTAAATTTGCCAATGCTATTTTCTTTGGCATTCATAGTAACTTTTTTAAACGGTGGACTTACCGGTTTATTCTTAGGAAATGTAACAGTAGACGTACCACTTTCCGATACCTATTTTGTTGTAGCTCATTTTCATATGGTTATGGGAATTGCTCCGCTTTTAGTTGTTTTTGGTGCAATCTATCATTGGTTTCCAATGGTTACAGGAAGAATGCTGGATGAAATGATGGGAAAAATCCATTTTTGGATAACATTTATTGGTTCTTACGCAATATACTTTCCAATGCATTATCAAGGTTTTGTAGGAGTACCTAGAAGATATTTTGAAATATATGATAGTCCATACATGTCAGTTTCCGGACTTCATTTGAACGCTTTTATTACTATTGCAGCATTAATCGTTGGCGCTGCACAATTATTATTTTTATATAACTTAATTTATAGCGCTAGAGCGGGAAAAAAATCTGAAAGAAATCCTTGGAAAGCAAATTCATTGGAATGGTTAACACCCGAGATGCCACCGGAACATGGAAACTGGGGAAAAGAATTGCCAAAAGTTTATCGTTGGGCTTATGATTTTAGCGTTCCTGGTGCTAAAGAAGATTATATTACGCAAACAACTCCACCAAGCGCAGTGCTTGGTAGCAAAGTAGAAAGATCATGATAGAAAGAAAAAGCATTTTTAAATCTATTTTTGAAAAACCTTGGGAAGAATCTCAGATTTTAAAAGATAATAATCATGACGGCAAAGCTCTTTCTATGTCAGGAAGTAAGCTAGGTGTTAGATATATAATGTTAGTTAGTACTGTTGTCTTTTCTTTGTTTATTGTTTCTTACTCAGATAGAATGTTAGTTCACGATTGGAAAAACATGCCAGAACCTTGGTTGCTTTGGCTAAATACTTTAGTTTTGCTAATCAATAGTTATGTTTTTCACAAAACTAAAGTTTTTGCATATGAAAACGATTATACAAAAACTAAAAAAGGCCTTTTTATTTCTGGGCTTTTATCTTATTTGTTTCTTATAGGGCAAGCGATAGTTTGGTACTTATTGATGAAGAATGGTTATTATGCAGATGCAAATCCTGCTAATGCATTTTTTTATCTTTTTACTGCTTTGCATGGCTTGCATTTAATGGGAGGATTAATTTTTTGGGGAAGAACAACTTCAAAATTATTAAAAAGTGATAATAAATTAGAAAACCTTCGAGATAGTATAGAGCTTTGCGCTGTTTACTGGCACTTTCTACTTATTGTTTGGTTAGTATTATTTGGTTTAATGTTATTTACGTAGAAGGAAAAAAATATGGATCATTCAGCTTTAGACAAACTTCCAAAAGGTTGGAAAAGCGTTCCTAACGATTTAGGATCAGATCAAACTGCTTTTAAAGGCGTTAATTGGGGCAAGGCGATGATGTGGATATTTCTTTTAAGTGATACATTTATTTTTAGCTGTTTTTTAATTTCATATATGAAGGGAAGAGCTTCTGCGGTAGAAGGGTGGCCAAATCCTAGTGAAGTTTTTGCCCTTGAAGTCGGCGGCGTTCCAGTTCCTCTATTATTGATAGCTATTATGACATTTGTTTTAATTACAAGCAGCGGAACTATGGCTCTAGCTGTTAAATATGGTTATGAAAAAAATAAAAAATTATGTGGCTATTTAATATTAGCTACCGCACTAGGTGGATTAACGTTTGTTGGAATGCAAGCATTTGAATGGTCAAAACTAATTCATGAAGGTGTTAGACCATGGGAAAATCCTTTTGGAGCAAAACAATTTGGTTCTTTCTTTTTCATGATTACCGGCTTTCATGGAACGCATGTTTCGATAGGTGTAATTTTTTTATTTATTTTTGCTAGAAAAGTTTTAAGAGGAGATTTTGATACAGGAAAAAGAGGCTATTTTACTTCAATGAAATCAGATTATGTTGCAATAGAAATATTAGGTCTTTATTGGCATTTTGTTGATTTAGTATGGGTATTTATTTTTGCTTTCTTTTATTTATGGTAAAATAGAATTATGAATGAAACTAGAAAAGAACAAACTGCAACACATAAAATAGGAATTTACCTTTGGATTTGGGGTCTTTTATTTGTTCTTAGTTTTTTTTCTTACATGGTCGACTGGCTTCAATTTCAAGGTCTTCTTAGATGGACCTTAATTCTTACTTTTATGTTTTTAAAAGCAGGTTTAATTATGATGTTTTTTATGCACTTGTTTTGGGAACGTTACACACTTGTTAATGTACTTTTATGGCCAATGACCGCAATTGCTTGTTTTATTGGGTTGATGGTTGCAGAAGGTAAATATACATTTTTTACAAGATTATTTTATTTTGTTGTAGGAAGCTAACCAATAGGTTTTTAATTGCTTAATACCACTACTAATTCTAGAAAATTTAAAATAGATTTTATTACTTTTCTAAAATCATTGCTCAATTTGATGAAACCTAGGGTAATGTCATTGGTAATTTTTACATGCGTGGTTGGCTTATTAATTGCACCCAATAAGGTGAATTTTTTAGATGCAATTTTTTCTATTTTGGCTGTCGCCTTAGGCTCCGGAGCAGCAGGTGCATTAAATATGTGGTACGAGGCAGATGTTGATTCTTTAATGTCACGAACTTGTTTGCGGCCTATTCCAACTGGAAAAATAACAAAAAAACAAGCTCTGATTTTTGGAATTATTACAGCAATAATTTCTGTATATTTTCTATATGTATTTTCAAATTTGGTTGCAACATTGATATTAGCAACAACAATTTTGTTTTATGTTTTTATTTATACAATTTGGCTGAAAAGAAAAACTTCACAAAATATTGTAATTGGAGGTGTGGCAGGTGCTTTGCCTCCTGTAATAGGATGGGCAATAGCAACAGGAGAAATTTCTATTCAATCTATAATATTGTTTCTGATAATATTTATGTGGACTCCATCTCATTTTTGGGCATTAAGTCTATATAAAACCCAAGACTATAAAAAAGCAAAAATACCAATGTTGCCAATAACATCAGGCATTAAAACAACAAAACTCAACATTTTTATTTATTCTATTTTATTATTTCCAATTGTTTTAGCCCCTTATTTTCTAAATTATTTTGGATTAATTTATTTGCTATTTTCAGGCACATTAGGAATTTACTATATATTTATTTGCTATCAATTGTTTGTAGCTAAAAAATCAAATTTAGAAAATAAAATAGCTAAAAAAATATTTGGTTTTTCTATACTCTATCTTTTTGTTGTTTTTACATCGGTTTTAGTTGACAACATTATATAGATTTATTCTATTAAGTTTTTACAGATGAAGAATAAAAAATTATCTTTTTTGATTTATTTACCCATATTAATAATCATTTTTTTTCTTATTTTTTTTAATAAAAATAATGAGAAAGCAGTAGATAAGCATTCAATTGATATAAACTTCATAACAAGTGTTCATTCAAGTTTGCCTTGGGAGTTTAGACCTTCAAAACCAGATATGAAAATAGTTGCAGGAGAGGTAACAACTGTAGATTATTTTGTTACAAACTTAAGCAATAAAAAATCATCAGGAGTTGCAAGTTTTGCTTATTATCCTAAAGAACTGGAAAATTATTTTACAAAAATTAACTGTTTTTGCTATGATCCACAAACTTTAGAGCCAGGAGAAACAAAAAAATATTCTTTGACCTTATTATTTGATCCACAGGTGACAAAAGATAGCAAGACAAAACAGATAAAAAAAGTTATTATGCAATTTACTTTTTTTAGCAAAGAAGAGTTTGAAAAACAAAACAAATGAAAATAATAGTTGAAACTTTAACAGTAGAACAAAATGCATTAATAGAAATGTGCGCTGTTTGTGTTTCTGACAGATCAGGAGCCCAGATTGCATTACTTGTTTTGATAACTTCTTTTGTACTTTTAGGTGTTGCGAATTGGGCATGGAAAAAGTATTTCAAAAATAAGACGAAAACATCAATAGAAAATTAAAAGACTTAATTTTATTAAAGGTTTTTAGGTAGATAACTTTAAGATTCTGTACTAAATAAAGTAAAATGCACTACATAAGCACAAGAAATAATTCTAAAAAGTTTATTTTTAAGGACGTATTTTTAAATGGTTTAGCCAGCGATGGAGGCCTTTTTATTCCAGATAAGATTCCATTATTTTCATACCAGGATCTAAAAAATTTAGAAATACTTTCTTACCAAGATCTTGCGCTAAATATAATTCAAAAATTTTGTGATAATGAATTTACTGAAAATGAGTTGAGGGAAATTATCAAAGATTCTTATAAAAATTTTAGAAATGAAGAAGTTGTAGAGATTAAAAAAATAGATAATTTTTATTTATTAGAATTATTTCATGGACCAACTTTGGCATTCAAAGATATTGCTCTACAAGTGATTGGAAATATGTATGAAAAGTTACTAAAAAAAATAAATAAAAAAATTAATATTATTGTTGCAACATCTGGAGATACAGGCGCGGCAGCTATAGATGCAATAAAAGGAAGAAAAAATATAAATATATTTGTATTGCATCCAAAAGATAAAATTTCTGAAATTCAAAGAAAATTGATGACAACCGTAAAAGAAAATAATGTTTTTAACATAGCTGTAGAAGGCAATTTTGATGATTGTCAAAATTTGGTAAAATCTATGTTTATTGACAATGAATTTAAAAATAAAATTAATATGTCTGGTGTTAATTCTATAAATTGGGCAAGAATTATTTCACAAATAGTTTATTATTTTTATGCTTACTTTAAGATTAAAGAAAAGGGTAAAAAAATAAATTTTTCTGTTCCAACGGGTAATTTTGGAGATGTTTATGCAGGCTATATTTCTAAAAAAATGGGTTTATCCATAAATAGATTAATTGTTGCAACAAATCAAAACGATATTCTTAAAAAAGCTATTAATACAGGTCAGTATAAAATTGAAAAAGTAGTTCAAACTATTTCCCCAAGCATGGATATCCAAGTCGCAAGTAATTTTGAAAGATTAATTTTTGATACAAATTCAAATAATGATTTGGATATAAAGGAAAAAATGAAAAATTTAAAAGAAAAAAATTTTTTTAAAATAGATAAAAATCAATTAGAAAAAATTAAAAATAATTTTGTTTCAGAAAGCTTGAATGAAAAAGAAACATATAATTCTATTAAAGATTTTTATAGCAAATATAATATTATTCTCGATCCACACACAGCAGTTGGTTATGGTGTATTAGAAAAAATTTCCTGCGAGGGTATAAATGTTATACTTGGAACTGCACATCCTTGTAAATTTCCTGAAGCAGTTTACAAGGCCATAAATTTGAAACCAGATTTGCCAAAAGAATTTAGTCATATTATCAGTGAAAAAGAGAAGTATGACGTAATAGAAAACAATATAGAAAAAATTAAAAAAGCGATTTTAACTAAAATTTAATTTTTTGAGGATTCTTTTCTAGCCAATTCATCAACGAGGTTGTTATAGGGATTTGTTGAATGTGCCTTTACCCACTCCCATTTTACATTATGGAATTTTACTAAATCATTTAATTTTTTCCAAAGATCTTGGTTTTTTACAGATTTTTTATTGGCTGTTTTCCAACCATTTTTTTCCCAAGATTTAATCCAATTAGTTATGCCTTCTTTTACATATTTTGAATCTGTATAGATTTTGATTTTTTCTTTCTTTTTTATTTGCTCTAATGCTTTTATAGGAGCCAAAAGTTCCATTTGATTATTCGTAACATTTTTTTTTTGACCTGAAATTATTTTTTCTTTGGATTTATTAAATATTATTGCCGCCCATCCACCTGTCCCAGGGTTTCCTAAGCATGATCCATCTGTGTAAACAATTATCATTTTAAATACAATAATCTCCAAAATCTTTAACGCTATTGTGAAATTCAAGCCTTTTTAAATATTCTTCTGGATCTTTAACTGTTAGCAATGCTCCTTTGCTTAAATTTAAATAGTCAAAAACTCTTGTTAGCAAAAATCTCATGGCAGCTCCTTGACACAGAACTTTAAAATATTTTTTTTCTTTTTCTGTTATATTTCTTACAACCGAATACCCTTGAAAAAATTTTTTTGCTTTTGTTACATTAAAGCTTAAATTTTCTTTTTCTCCATCAAAACATAAAGCATTGATGCAGACTGCTATTTCAAAAGCATAATAATCATTACAGGAAAAATAAAAATCAATAATGCCTTCCACTTTTTCATTTTTAAAAAAAATATTATCTGGAAATAAGTCAGCATGAATAATTCCGGAAGGCAGGTTAGGGGGCCAGTGTTTTTTTATATTTTTCAAACTTTCTTTTATTATTTTTGGAAGATTTTTATTAATTTTTTCACACCTTTTTTCAACTTTTTTAAAAATTTTTGACCAAGAATCTACTGATAAGTTATTTTGTCTTTTCATTGAAATATTCTTAGTCAATTTATGAAGTTTTGCTGTTTCAATTCCTATTTCATAACAGTTTTCAGGGCTTAATTTTTTTTTGGCTACACCATCTAAAAAAGATACTACAGCAGCTTTTTTGCCTAAAATTTCAGATATATAGTTTCCATTTTTATTAATAATTGGTTTTGGACATTTAAAATTAGAATTACAAAGATTAGTCATTAAACCTATAAAAAAAGGGAGATCTTTTTTATTAACCCTTTTTTCATAAATTGTTAAAATAAATTTACTTTTTTTTGTTTCAATTAAATAATTTGTATTTTCAATGCCTTCTTTAATGGGGGTAAATTTAACCACTTTTCCAATGTTATATTTTTCAAAAAAGATGTTTATATTTTCTTTTGAAACTTTTGTATAAACTGCCATTTTTATTCTATAATCTTAAACTTCAAGCTTTCTTGGAGTTTTAAATATTACATTTTCTTTTGCTACTACAAATTCTTTGATTTCCACATCCACTTTTTCTTTTATATTGTCAATAAATCTTTTTACTAGTGCTTCAGGAGCAGAAGCACCGGAAGAAACCCCAATACTTTTGCATTTTATTATATCATCTATTGGAATATCTTTTTCTGAATGAATTAATTTGCTATTTTCACATCCGGATTTTTTAGCAACTTCAACCAATCTTAACGAATTAGAAGAATTATGACTTCCAATAACAAAGAACATATCACATTTTTTAGCAATTTCTTTAACTGCTTTTTGACGGTTAGTTGTAGCATAACAAATATCTTCTTTAGCCGGTTCTTTAATATCTGGAAATTTTTTTTTCAAAATACTTATAATGTTTTTGGTATCATCAACAGATAAAGTTGTTTGCGTCACAAAAGCAAGATTTTTATTTTCATTCCTATATCCTTTAGCATCGTCCTCATTTTCAATCAAATCTATTTGACCTTTTGGTAATTGTCCCATTGTTCCAATAACCTCTGGATGATTTTTATGACCTATAAGTAATATACGATAGCCCTTTTTATTTAAATTTTCTGCTTCTCTATGAACTTTTGAAACTAAAGGACAAGTCGCATCAATATATTCCATTTTTAAATTGGAAGCTTCTTTCGGTACAGATTTTGGTACACCATGAGCTGAAAAAATTACAGGTCTTGAAGTATCTTTAATTTCATCTAACTCTTCCACAAATATAGCTCCAATTTTTTTTAAACTTTCAACAACATATTTGTTATGTACAATCTCATGACGCACATAAACCGGAGCACCATACTTATCTATACTTTTTTTTACTATTTCAATTGCTCTATCTACTCCAGCACAAAAGCCTCTTGGGGAAGGCAAATAAATATTTATTTTATTTTTCATTTTTTTTTATTCACAATTATTCCAACTAATAATATATTGTTTTATTTTTGAACGAACTATATCAAGCTCTTGTGGTTTTTTTTAGAGAATCTTTAACTTGTGATAGGTTTTCTTTGAATAAATTATCTAACTTGGATTTATCAACCGAAGTTTGAATAATATTTGCTGAACTTTCAATCGCAATTTGTACAGCGGCATCTTTTATACTTTTGATGGCTCCTTCTTTTATTTGTGATATTTTTTGTTCTGCCATTTTTTTTCTATTCTCAGCGATTTGGTGAAATTTATCATTCATTTCTATTACTATTCTTTCGCTTTCTTTTCTAGTTTCTTGGACTAATTTTTCTTTTTCTTTATTTGCATTTTCAAATTTAATTTGACTTTGATTAAGCATATCTTTTGCTTGTTCTTTAAGTTTTTCAGCTTCTTCGAGCTCATTTTTAATATCACTAATCATATTTAGAAGTAAGGAATTAACTTTTTGAGGAACTTTTAAATAAACAAGAGATCCAACAAAGATTAGAAATGAAATAGCCACCCAAAAAGTTGCATCAAATGTCATAAATATTTATCCAATTTCTTTTTTGAAACATCCTCAACTATTGCTGAAACATTGCTATTATTTAAATCTGCATTAAGAATTTCTTTGATAATTAGAGAAGATGTTTCAAAGGCAATTTTTTTTACGCTATCAACAGATGACAATTTTAAAGACTTGATTTCATTTTCTGCTTTATTAACTTCTTTTTCAATTTCTTTTTCAAGGTGATCTTTTTTAGCTTTAATATCATCATTTATTTTTTTTCTAGTTTCATTAATTATTGATTTTGATTTTTGTTTCGCTTCATTTATAATTGTTTCATAGTCTTTTAGTTTTTTTTCAGATTCTTCCTTAAATTTTTCAGCATCTTCTAAATTTCTTAAAATTTGAGATTTTCTAGTTTTTAGATTTCCATTTATTTTAGGTAAAATAAATTTCGAAAGAGCCAAATATAAAACAGAAAAAACAATGATAAGCCAAAAGATTTGTGAAGCCCAATATTCGGGGTTAAGCTGAGGCATTCCTTCCTCAGCTCCATAGGCTTTAAAAGAAATTAATTGAAATAAATTAATTAGTACGAAAAATTTTTTCAACATTTCTTTAATTAAAACGCGAATAATATAATTAGCGCCACAACCAAACCAAAAAGTCCAGTCGCTTCAGCTAAAGCAAAGCCTAGCAATAAATTTGGAAACTGCTTTTGTGCTGCAGACGGATTACGCATTGCTCCAGACAAATAATTTCCAAAAATAATTCCTATACCGACACCGGCACCAGCTAATGCTATTGCTGCAAGACCGGCTCCAATCATTTTTGCTGCTTCTAACTCCATATTTCCTCCTTTGTTTAATGGTGTAAATTTAATGCATCATTTAAATAGATGCAGGTTAATATTGCAAAAACATAGGCTTGAAGAAAAGCAACTAATATTTCAAGACCAGTTAACGCAACAGAAAAGCTTAGTGGCAACCAACCACCAATTAGTCCAAGACTTATTACAAAACCGCCAAAAACTTTTAACATAGTATGACCAGCCATCATATTTGCAAATAATCTAACTGATAAACTAATAGGTCTACTTAAATAAGAAATAATTTCTATTATTACAATTAAAGGCAATAAAATTATCGGAACACCGCTTGGGACAAATAATTTTAGATATTTCAATCCATGTTTTAAAAAACCTATAATTGTAACACCAACAAATACGAATATAGCTAACACAAATGTTACAATTATGTGGCTAGTTACAGTAAATGAATAAGGCAGCATTCCAAGCATGTTGCAAAATAGAACAAAGATAAATAAAGAAAATATAAAAGCAAAATATGGTTTTGCTTTTGAACCAGCT
>Ga0163108_10002688_pt1 | contig 12804 bp, 9 predicted proteins | sample Fk1155metaG_FD_109644 | JGI IMG/M metagenome (GOLD analysis project Ga0163108, IMG submission 109644) | Marine microbial communities from the Central Pacific Ocean - Fk160115 155m metaG | ecosystem: Environmental > Aquatic > Marine > Oceanic > Photic zone | place: The Central Pacific Ocean...
AGCATCTTTCCATGTGATTAACTTCTCCTTGACCATTTCGCAGGCGATGCGCACGGCGGCGAGGCCGGTGCGCTTGCCGTTGCGGGTCTGGAGCATGAAAACTTTTTCCTCCTCAATGGTAAACTCAAAATCCTGCACATCGCGGAAATGCTTCTCAAGCACCTTGCAGATGCGAAGCAATTCCTTGTGCGCGCTTGGCAGTACCTTCTTGAGCTTGACGACCGGATCCGGAGTACGGACTCCGGCCACGACGTCCTCGCCCTGTGCGTTCATCATGAACTCGCCCCAGAAAGCATTCTCTCCGGTGGCGGGGTCACGGGTGAAAGCAACGCCGGAGCCGGAGTTGTCACCTGTGTTGCCGAACACCATCGACTGCACATTGACAGCCGTGCCCCACTCGACCGGGATGTTGTATTTGCGACGGTAAACGATGGCGCGATCATTCATCCAAGAACTGAATACAGCACCGACAGAGCCACGAAGCTGGTCCCACGGATCATTCGGGAACGCCTTGCCAGTGCGGCTCTTCACGAGTTTTTTGAACTCGGCAACAAGCGCCTGCAAATCCTCGGCGGAAAGATCGGTGTCATCAGCGTGAGCGTTGCCAAGCCGTTTTTTCTTCACATTCTCGATGACGATCTCGAACGGTTCCTCATCTTCGCTCGGCAGCTTCTGAACTCCCATGACAACATCGCCGTACATTTGGATGAAGCGCCGGTAACTGTCCCAGGCGAAGCGGGCGTTGCCGCTGGACTTAGCCAAGGCCTCGACGGTCTCATCGTTCAGGCCAAGGTTGAGAATGGTGTCCATCATGCCCGGCATGGATTCACGAGCGCCGGAGCGGACCGAGAGCAGGAGCGGATTCTTTATATCGCCAAACTTCTTACCAAGTTGCTTCTCCATTCGCGTGATCCCATCCTCCATTTGCTTTTGGAGGACCTTGGGATAGGACTTTTTGTGGTCGTTGTAGTAGGTGCAGACCTCGGTGGTAATGGTGCATCCCGGAGGCACCGGGAGCCCGATCCGAGTCATCTCGGCAAGGTTCGCGCCCTTGCCGCCTAGGAGCGCCTTCATCTGGCCGTTGCCGTCGGTTTTGTTGCCGAAGTGGTAGACGTATTTCGTAGCTTTTTTTGCTGCCATAAACTTTGTTTTGGTTGGGGGTGTCGGGTGTGAATTCCCGGCAAAAGAGCGCGAATGCTAGCAGAGGACGGCGAAGAGTCAAACCAATCCAGTCAAGCGCTTGCCAAACAGCAGGCGCTGGCAACCGGCGGGGGCGTGTGCTAACCTTCGTAGGTGAGTTCAGAAGTCGAGGAGACGCAAAGCAAACCACTGAAGCTGGTGAACTGCATGTCGTGCGGGGCCAATGCCTTCATTCCCGGCGATCTTCAACCACTGCAGACGACGACCTGCTCCAAGTGTGGCGAGGAGTTGATGATGCCGATGATGCTCGAGCATTTCGAGTTGAACTCCAAGATTGCTGCAGGTGGAATGGGTACGGTCTACAAGGCTACTGACACAGTGCTCCAGCGAGACGTCGCCATCAAACTGATGCAGCCTGAATTAGCCAACGACGACGAGGGATTGAGTGCCTTTTACGCCGAGTCTCGGGCGGTGGCTCAATTGAACCACACAAACATCATACATGTTTACCAGTTCGGCCAACTGAACGATCAGTTGTATTTGGTGATGGAACTGGCGCTCGCAGGGAGTCTCGATCGGTTGATTGATCAGTTGCGGACAGTACCAGAACTGCAGGTGCTCGACATCGGCATCAAGATTGGCTCGGCACTGGACACAGCCCTCAAGCATAAGCTACTACATCGTGACATCAAGCCCGGCAACATTCTGTTCAACCTCGATAACGAGCCGAAGTTGGTGGATTTCGGTTTGGCCTGCAAAGCGGAAGCCGGGGTGGATTACTCCGAGCAAATCTGGGGTACGCCGTACTACATCGCGCCTGAGAAACTGCGGCGCGAACCAGAAACGTTTCTAGCTGACATGTACAGCCTTGCAGGGACATTGTACCACGCCATCACTGGCCACACACCGTTTGAGGCTCCAGAGATAGATGATGTGGTCCTTGCGCACATGAACACCCCGCTGACACCGCCGCGCAAAGTGGTGCCATCGATCACGCGACCGACGAGCGATGCCATCGTTCGTGCCATGGACAAGCTGCCGGCAAACCGCTTTCAGTCATACGACGAACTCATAATGGCACTGACTGCCGCCCGTAGCCAGTTTCTCCGCAGTCAACTCACACCAACATCCGCCCCCAAACCGCGCCGTACAAAACGCCCGCCTGCCGGGGAAACCGCCCCTGCTCGAAGTTGGTTTCGTCGCAGCAAGTAACCGGGGCTAACCGAGCGGATGGAAAACGCACCAAGCCAAAGCGCGGAGGATTATCTGGAGCGAATTCTGGAACTCGTGCAGGACACGGGGCAGGCCCGGGTGGTTGACATCGCAAACTCCCTCAACATTCGCCAGGCTTCTGTCACTAAAATGGTCAAGAAACTGCGCGAACTGGGATTCGTGGAGCACGAAAAATACAAGCGCGGCCTGGTTCTTACCGAGGAAGGCAGAGGGGTTGCCGAGCGGATCCAGCGTCGGCACGAAACCTTGTCACGTTTTTTCTCTCTGCTGGAACTGGACAACGAAACCCAGCGCCGCGATATCGAAGGCATTGAGCACCACTTGAGCCGCGACACAGTTCGCGCCCTGGAGGATCTGACTTCGTTCTTCGAGAGTAATCCAGAGATGCTGGAACGCTTTTTGGGCAGTCGCCCCGAGGCAGAGTAACTTACCCGACCTTGGGCAGACTTGCGGCAGCGACGGCCTGACCGTGGCGTTTCTCCGTCTCTCCCGGAATGTGGAACTTGATGCGCTCAGCCAATTCCGGGAACTCTGCAGCCATGACTTCCTTGGATTTCTCGATGATCACCTCGCCGCCGGGGCCGCTGGTGACGCGCCCAAGCAGCAGTACGTACTCGTAGTCATAATAGTCATCGTAATGCGCCAGTGAGTAGCCGAGGTAAATGCCGATTGCATCGTAGATTTTATGCGCCCGTTCGTCCCCTTTTTCCATGAGCGCTTGGACAACCTTCAGTTTTTCGGGCAGTGTCAATCCTTCCTCCACCTCGATGCCCGAGGCAGGCAAGAGCCGCCCAACCGCCTGCTGCGAGAAATACTGCGCACCGCACCCAAGATCACCGGACCACTCGTCGGGCGGCGCGCCGGGATGGTGGTCCACCGGGGCAAAGGCCAGTTCACTAAGCCAAGTGGTGATGTTTCCGTTCGGGTCGATATATCCACCGCCTTGACTGGTGCCCATGGCAATACCAAGCACGCCGTTTTTTCCGAGAGCCATTGAACCTGCCAAGGCCGTGACCTCGCCGTCGTTAATCACGTCCAGCGGGACCTTCCATTCTTGACCAATTTTGATGAACATGTCCCGGACCTCAGCGTCGAAGACATCGTCAGGGACCCCCCTAAAGAGCGACGCCCATGTAACCCGGTTTTTCGAGTAGCAACCGGCAGCACTGCCCCCTATCGCATCGACACGTGGCAAATGTTCCGCAGCGCGCTTGAGCGAGTGAATGATCCCTTCGTAATGATAATTCGGATCTTTTTGAAAATATGGATCCCACACGATTTCCTCGCTGAAAACCACCTCACCGTCGATCACCGCAGCCGCCTTTCGGTCACTGCCCCCCAGATCAAAGCCAATGCGGCAGCCATCGAGGTTGCGGCCAATGGGTCGGGTTTCCGCGTTGGCCGCTGGCAGTTCCTCGCAATTAACGGCTTCCAGCGGATGACCAAAATTCCTTTTTCCAATGACCTCGTTGTCGAACTGGCCAAATGGATGCTCGCGGTAGTAGCCCTGCAACTGGTCAGCCAAGTGGGCCGGGCCGGTGAGGTGTATCCGTCGCCCACCCCGTGACCATTTGAGAAACTTGGCCATTCGTTCGACCTGACGAAAGTTGTGTTTCGCCAGTTCGTGCCCCTCTGGAAAAACCTTGGTGCCGTGGTGAAAGACAGAGCCGTCGGTCTGCTCGATGCCAACGCCCACGTCGACCGGCGTTCCTGTTGCCTCTGCCGCCTTCTCGTAGGCGCGGTTGGCCAAAGCCGCAGGTCGAAATGTCGGATGCAGTTCGGGGAGAAACTTCGGTTCGGGTAATAGGCTTGTCTCGCTCATCATGCGGCGCGCATTCTCCATTTTTTTAGCACCGTTGCAAGTTTACTCAACCGGAAGGCAGTTCAGCCCTTCGAGGCGGAGAATTTCAATCAGGGTATCTCCGTGTTTGAGCGTCTTTTTCAGCACCCACGGGGGGGGGATTTCCAGTGTGTCGCGCTTGGTGTGACCGAGAACAAACAAGCCTTCGGACTCAATCAACTGCGGCAGGTGCTCGTCATCGAGCAGTTGCTGGGCAAATGACTCAGAACGCTTGCCAACGTTTTTATCGCCGTAAGGCGGGTCGGCCATAACGAGGTCGAACTTGGACCCGCTACCGTGCAATTGGCTAAGTGCAGTGTAGGCATCCATCGTTTTGAACTGCGCCTGGCCAAGCAGAACGCCGATTGCCCGGGAATTGGCCTCCAGAACACGGGCATGCTTGGCGGACAATTCGACAAACGTGGCCGATGCCGCGCCGCGACTGAGGCACTCGAGACCTAGGGCGCCGGTACCGGCAAACAACTCCAGCACCCGTGCACCGTCAGCAAAACCGGCGAGACTGTTGAAGATGGCCAAGCGCACCTTGTCCGGAGTCGGCCGCACCCCCAAACCCTTGGGTACCCTAAGGGTTGCGCCCGCTGATGTGCCTCCGATGATCCGCATCCGTGCCCGGAGTGTTGCTCTTGTCTGAACGGGTTGCAACCCGGTGAGTCAAATTGGCCCAAAATAATCCGTTTTGCGTTTGACCCGCCAAGTCCAGAGGAGTAATTTCCCCGTCCTTTTTTGCAGGAACATGATCGATTTTCAATATATCCGAAGAAAACAGAAATGGTTGTTTGGCGCTATCGCCATCCCAGTGATCATCGGCTTTGTGATCCTTTTCACCAACAACGCCGAAGAAATTCTGTTTGGTAGCGGGCGGCAGTCGGAGCGCGGGCTTTACGGCCAGTTGCAGGGTGAAACAGTGACTCGCAATCAGTGGATCGAGGCAAGGACCATTGTCCAAGGGCAAATGGGCCAATACGCCTCCAGATTTGGTGATGACTTCATAAACACCCGCGCCGTGCAGGTTCTTGGCGAGATGGCGCTGATGAGGCAGTACAACATTCAGCCGAGCCAATCTGACTCGGATGCATGGATATCCGAGCAGGTTGACAACAGTCTCGATGCCATGCCTGTGGAATCAAAGCCAACCCGCCGCGAAGCAGTGTCCAACTGGGCGCGGGGATTTGGCGGCGAAAGCCGTCTGGAGGCGTTTGCCATGCATCAAGTCGGAAGCCGACAACTTCAGTCGTTGGCGGGAGTCTCCGGAGTTCTCATTTCTGCCAGGGAAGCCGAAGTCAAATTCCGGGAAAGAAACGAGCAGTACGAGGCTGAAGCAATTTTCCTAAGCCACACCAACTACCTCCCGCTGGTTCAAGTGACCGATGAACAACTCAAAAAACAGTACACCAACTCACTAGCCAAGCATCGCATTCCAGAGCGCAGGCAGATCGCCTATGTGACCTTTCCCGCGACCAACTATCTCGATGAGGCGGAGGAAAAATTCAACGAGTTGAAGCCCGTCGAAAGGGAACCGTTGCTGCAAAACTACTGGACTGGCATCACCAACTTGGCAGGCTACAAGACCAACAGCATCCTCGCCTTGGCCGGGCAGATCGCAAACGTTCGCACCAACGAATACAAGGACATGAAGCCTGAGGAAGCAGCAAGCAGCATTCGTTCCGAGATTCTGACCACAGCGCAGGGGATCAAATCTGGCTTGGCGGTAATAGAAGCATACAAGGCAGGGTTGGATTTCCAGCAAAGTCTGGAAGAAACCTACAAAACCCAACCAGACCTCGACACACTGAAAAATATGGCGCGCCTGCAAAGCCTCACCGCCACCGCCCCTCCCCCTGTCGGGCATCAGGACAGCATCGTGGCAGGACTACCGCAAGTCCGTCCCGCGCAAGTGTTTGCCTTGACTAAGGAGAGCCCGTTCATCATCGGCGACCCACCACTAGGTGGGGCTGCCGGCGACTTTTACATTGCTTCACTCAATAAAATTCTCCCATCACGCAACCGCTCCTTTGTTGAGGCGAGAGCCACAGTGACGGTTGATTTCAAGAAGGCCGAAAGCATCAAAATGATGAAGGCGGCCGGTGAAAAGATTCAGCAAGGCATCAAGCTAGAGAAGACACTCGCTGAAGTGGCCAAAGAAAACAACATCAGCGTGACAAAGCTTGGCCCGTTCGACTCAGCGGGAGGCTATATCCCCGGCTTAGCCGACAAAGCCAACAGCGAGGATGTGCGCACGCAAGCACTCGGTCTCAATGTAAACGCAACAAGTGAACTGATTGCCAGCAGCACTGATGCCTCAGATCCTACCTCCGAGGAAGCAGCGTTTGTGGTAAAATTGACTGCAAAGACAGCCGTTTCAAAGGACAAGTTTGATGCGGAGTTCCCGGCTTACCTCGAGAATGAAAGGGCGACCGCAGAAGCGCGGGCGTATACTACTTGGCTTCAGGGCCAAACGGCTGACCTGTACAAATTCTCCCTCAAGACATACCAAGAAGGAGAGGGCGACATCGAGGTGGAGAGCGATGACGGCAACTCGGGGTTTTACAAGGAAGGCACGCGGGTGAAACTCATCGCCAAGCCGGCCACAAACTTCACCTTCAAGGAATGGTCCGGTGCTGTGACTGCCAACACAGGCGCTGCGACTAACGAGGTCGTCGTTTCAAGCAACTCATCCGTCACCGCCAGCTTCGTGCCGAAGGACGGCAGTTAAACACGGGCCGCTTGGCTCGAGTAACGACGTGTCTTCCGGTGGCAAAAACGTTATACGCCTCTTCGCCCGGGATGAATCTCAGTCATGGGTGTTTCCGATTCTCTTCGAGGACGAACACTTTCTCGCACTCGACAAAATGACGCACATGGCTGTCACGCACAGCCAGTTGTTCCCCGACCGCCCCAGTGTTTCTGAACTGATTCAGCACTCCATTGGCACAAACGCGCGCTGGGTAATCAAGCGCGGTCTGCGCCACCTCGGGTTTGCCTATCGCGTCGACTTCGAGACCAGCGGCATTGTCCTGTTCTGCAAGAGCAACGAAGCTCGCCAGAAGATCGGAGACTTGCTTGGCGCCAATCTGGAACATCGCACATTCCATTGCCTTGTCCACAATGCCCCGAAGGAGGAATCATTTGAAACAGATGCCCAGATCGGGTGGGTACGCGGTCGGCCAGAAATCATGCAGGCCGGCAAACGGGGCAAACAAGCGCATACACGATTCGAGATCGCAGAACGCTTCGCCGGATTCACGCTGCTGAAGTGCCTGCCGTCCACCGACCGGAAACACCAAATACGCGCCCACCTGAGGCGAGCCAATTTATCAGTCGTGGGAGATGCCTACTATGGCGGCAATCTTCTTCTGCTTTCAAAAATCAAGCGCAACTACCGTCCTCGCCGGGACGGTACGGAGCAACCACTTCTCGACCGTACTGCACTGCATTACACCGAACTCAGCTTCACTCATCCGTTCACCGGCGAACCGGTATCCATCAAGTCCCCTTTGGCCAAGGATATGCAGGTCGCCGTCAAGTACCTGCGCAAATACCTCCCACCCCTTACTTGAATGACGGCGTTGCTCTGTCACTGCGCTTGCAGCTTGGACTGTTCGAGGGCGATCCGTTTTTTCTGCCTGGATGATATGCTTAACTTTGCCGCAGCCGTATAGGCGTCGGAGGCTTCTTTTGTTTGCTTGGCCGCAGCCAGTAACTCGCCGAGTTTTTCCAGCAGAATCGGACTGCTGCTGATTTCGGGCAACTGCTGTAAATAGGCAATTGCCGCTGCAGGCGAAACCGCGGCAGCCAGGCCTTGGTTGACTGACAGCAGATGAAACCACTCCAACATCGGACTTTTTCGTTGCTCCAGTTCGGCTTTGACTTGTTCCGGCGGTTTTCCAAATGGGCGATATAGCGGATCGCCGACAAACACAGTCTGCCACGACAACGCACGACTCGCCGCGTAGCCGGCTTCGCCAAACGTGAATCCGTCCCGAATAAGCCGCGAAAAAAACAGTGGTAGTTTCGGGGTTAACTCGAGGTACGGCTCGAAAACTGTTCCAAAAGTGGCCGTGGCTCCTTTGTTGATGAACGGCCCGATCCATCGCGCGTGCGCGTCACGAATCATCGATCCGTTGAACGAATGCAAATGGTACGCAATCGCACCCGGCATGAATTCGACTGTCTTCTCCGCAAAAACACCCTCAACGTTGATCCCGTACCAACCGACATAAAAAGCAATGTGACTCGCAGGAAAACCGACTGACAGTGTCTCCGGTTTTTCATCGATCACTGTCGTGAAACCGCTCTGCTTCATAATCTCAGCAGTCTTGCGCAGACTGTCGTCGCCGACTTTGAATTGGCCCTTGGCTATCCCCCGTAGGTCAATGTAGGCACGACCCCAAAGACCGCCGGCTTCGGCGGCAATGGCGCGGTCAACCAAGCGCTTGGCCAAGTCGGGTGAAGGGCCATCGAGCCGTGCCACCATCAGCACGCCATTCGCAGGAGAGATTGCCTTGGCACTGGTCTGCCGGAAAACAGGGTTGCCGATGAACCCGAAGCGCTTTGGCGCTTTGCCAAGCTGCGGAAGCATCGCGAGTTCGCTATCCACGGAGGCCTCGTTGCGGCTTAGCGGAGGCGCTGCCTTGCTGCGCCCCACCTCGTTCAACGCATCATCCTTGTCCACCCGAATCGGCACTCCCCAGCATAATACAAGGTAACGGATTGAACCTGCTTTGCCGTCGAGCAACCGGCGCTTGATCAACTCGTCGGCCAACGGTTGCTCAAGTTCTGCCGCAAACTCCCGCCGTGAAATCGTGTGCCCACTCGACAGTGGCAACCCGATGAGCTGATCCGCCGGAACGCTGCGCAACTTGGCGTAATGCTCCGCAACATCCCTGGACTCCGGCAGCCTGCTGTTGAACAGCACCGCAACACTCTCCCCTTGGCCAAGTGCAGTGCAATGGGCCAAAACGGGGAGCGCAATCGAGAACAAAAAAAACTTCATTCCAAACAAAACGTCATCCCGTCGTAACCAAGCCGGACGCCGTCGGGCAACTCTGCCTCAACGGGATCGTGATCGTAGTAACCGGTCAAGTGGCACAGAACGGTTTCGTCTGCGCCGATGCGACGGGCCGCGGCGAGCGCTTCGTCGAGCGACATGTGTGAGGGATGCTGTTGTGGCCGCAGAGCGTCAAGGAGCACCAGTGACACCCCCTTGGCTGACTCGACAGCGGGCGTCATCACCTCCTTGCAGTCATTGTAATAAGCCAAACGCTTGGCGCCATGTTGTTCAAATAAAAAACCCAGCGAGCCCATGCTGCCGTGCGACTGTTCAAATGGCGTGATGCGCAGATCGCCCAACTCAAACGTTCCCTCGATATGGTGCGGTTCCGGCATGAAATAGCCCCGAATCATCGGCCCATTGAATGCGTAATGAAAAACCCGCCTCAAATCATGCATTGTCTTTTCATCAGCGTAAACCGGCAGCGGCCGGTTACCGTTGATTGTGCAAAACCGTCGACAATCGTCCAGTCCCATGATGTGGTCCGCGTGCGCGTGAGTGAACAAAACAGCGTCGACGTGCCGGATTCCCTCGCGCAGCGCCTGTGTTCGAAGATCCGGCGGCGTATCAATCAGCAGGTGGATTTCATCCGTCTCGATGTACATCGACGAGCGCGTCCGGTGGTTTTTCGGGTTGGCCAAAAACTCCGGTGGATAGTCGGCACCGATGATCGGCACTCCCTGCGAAGTGCCGGAACCGAGAATGGTCAGGTTGAATTTCACTGCGTTTTGTTTTGCGTCCGCACCGATCTGTTTCCACATTTACACGCGTCCGGCACATGCTGACCGATCTCCGAATCAAAAACCTCGCCCTCGTCAACGATCTGGCCATCCAGCTCGGCGCAGGCTATAACTCTATCACCGGCGAGACTGGTGCCGGCAAGTCGATCCTTATCGGAGCGCTCGGCCTTGTGCTAGGCGAGCGAGCGGATCGCACCCTCATTCGCGACGGCGACGACCATTGCTCGGTCGAGGCAATAATCGACGTCGCCGGTCTTGGCAAAGCATTTCATGTGCACCTCGAGCAAAATGGCATCGACCCGTGCGAGGAGAACCAGCTCGTTCTCAAGCGTAGTTTCTCCGCCGGCGGAGGCAACCGGCAGTTCGTAAACGGGTCACCAACCACGCTTAGCGTACTGGCCTCCATCGGTGAATGGCTGGTGGACATCCATGGGCCGCACGATCACCAGTCGCTGCTCAAAGCCGCGCGGCAACTCGAGATACTCGATGCCTACGGCGGCCTTGAACAACAGCGGGATGACTTTGCGGCGCTCGTCGATAAACGAGCCACGCTGACCGCGCAGAAGACCGAATTGATCGTCGACGAGGACGCTTATGCCCGCGAACTGGATCTGCTGCGGTTTCAGGTCAGCGAAATTGAGTCAGCCCAGCTTAAAGCAGACGAGGAACCGGAGCTTGAACAGGCGTTTCAGCGGGCCACCCACTCCGCCCGTTTGGCCGAGTTGGCTGTCGAGGCGCGTTGTCTAATCGACAACGATGAACCCAGCGTGACCGACTTGACGTCGGCACTCGGCCGCGCGCTGCAGGAGATGGCCGGGATCGATCCCGGGGCGGAAACTTTGCTTGCCGAGCAAAGTGCAATCAGTGGGCAGTTGACTGACTTGGGCGCCGCAGTGGCCGATTATGCCGAGCGGTTGAGCCTCGACCCTGTGCAAATGAAGCAAGTCGAGGAACGATACAACCTCGTGCAGACTCTCAAGCGCAAATACGGCTCGACACTGCACGAGGTGGTCGAGTTCGGAGCCAAGGCGGCCAAGCGCTTGACTGCCTTGGAGGGGCGCGACGAAGAGCTGTCCCGGCTCAACGCCGAGGCGGCAAAGCTGGCCGGGGAAATCCGTGCGCTTGGCCTGGCGCTGAGCGCTAAACGGAAGACCATTGCACCCAAGCTCGTCGAGGAGACAGAACACCAGTTGAACGACTTGGGATTTTTGCAGTCTCGTTTCGATGTAGAAATCATCGACTCAAGCAAACTTTATCAGACAGAGACGGCACCGGCGCGAACCGGATTTGACCAGATCGGGTTTCTTTTCGCACCAAACCCTGGCGAGCCGTTCAAGCCGCTCAAGGCCATCGCGTCATCCGGCGAAATGGCACGAGTAATGTTGGCCCTTAAGACCGTGCTCGCCTCGCAGGACAGCATCCCGGTACTGGTATTTGACGAGGTGGATTCGAATGTCGGTGGAGAGACTGCCGCAGTGGTCGGCAAAAAAATGAAACAAATCGGCGCAAAACGACAGGTGCTCTGCATCACGCACTTGGCACCGGTCGCAGCGGCGGCTCATCGGCACTACCTCGTGTCCAAGGAAATCGTGGAGGGTCGGACACTGACACGGATCACGCAACTGGACGACAAGGCCCGCGTCGAGGAGTTGACCCGGATGCTCGGCGGGGGAGGTGCGGCCGCCCGACAACATGCCGAGGAACTCCTCAGCAAATAGCTCAAGCGCTTGGCCAAGCCTCCCCAGAGCTCATTGCTTAATAAGCCAAACCTCTGCCACCTGAACGCCACGACCGGTGATCCGTTGCCAAGTAAGTTCGAGTGTGCCTTCTTGAGTGGCTTTGCGAGGGATAACAAATTCGAGCGGTGCCACTTCCCGTGATTGGTCGTTTTTTGCCGGATCAATCACGGCCGGGCCGTCACTATAGCCGCTGGTGTATCGCACCCCCTCCAAAGTGTGACCGTAGGCACCGTGTATCTCGTGCGCACTATTTGCCACCAGGCGAATGGTTGCGCCATACCGACCAAGGTAAGTGACACGCACGCGGTAGGTGGAATCGGGATCAAGATTGTCGTACCGGAGTGTCAGCGGCGTTTCATAAAGGCCCTCGCTCACATCAAGCCACGAAAGGCGGCTTGGACTGCCTAGTTCAAAGGAGTGATCTTCACGCGGAGTGGTGATGCCGGCTGGATCGTCCCAAAGCGACTTGGGCTTAATCAGGTGTGGTTGTTTCCACGCGCAACCCAAGTCATCGTAATAGCCGCCGAGACCGGGGTTTTCCCAGTTGGCGACACGGGCCAGACGGGCAAGCCGCGTGTCGGCTTTCTTGGGCCCATCCGGCATGGAAGCGGAAAAGCGATCGTTGAGTATGGCATCAAACTCGTGCTCCAGCCAAAGTCGATTGTTGAGTGGCGTGTCGAGAAAATCCAGCACTGCGCCACGCTCGGAGCCGGCGGCCTTGTATGTCTTTACGTCCAATTGAGCGCCAATGCTCTCGAAGAGTTCTGCTCCCAATGTCTTGATTCGTTCTTTTAGTTTGTTAGTACAATTGCCCTGATCCGTTTCTGCCATTATTGCGCGTGCATTTTCGATGGTTTTCTCGACGCCCACCTGTGAGGCTGCGTCTAATACTGCGCAGGCTCGCTTTTCAATTGCGTTAGCCTTGAGAAGACGCAGCCGGGTGTAGTGATCGTAGTAGGCGCGCAAGAGGCATTCTTGAAAACGCCAGTTGCTCAACAGGGCTTCTCCGGCATTATCCTCGAGGGTTTTCCAGAGAGCGAA
>Ga0163108_10002689_pt1 | contig 12804 bp, 14 predicted proteins | sample Fk1155metaG_FD_109644 | JGI IMG/M metagenome (GOLD analysis project Ga0163108, IMG submission 109644) | Marine microbial communities from the Central Pacific Ocean - Fk160115 155m metaG | ecosystem: Environmental > Aquatic > Marine > Oceanic > Photic zone | place: The Central Pacific Ocean...
GTTAATTGGCTTCAACGTAGGGCTAAAGATACATCTTTATTTTTCCATTGTGAAGCCCTGTTGTAGTTGATTATTAGAGAATCAGTCTTTGCTGAATTTTGCAAAATCTTTTGCAAAGTAGGTAAGGATTCCATCCGCTCCAGCTCTTCGAATACTGAGTAGTAACTCAGCTACAGCAGGCTCATAATCAATCCAACCCTTTTGAGAAGCTGCATGAATCATAGCGCATTCGCCACTCACATTATATGCCGTAATAGGAATGGGCATGCTTTCTCTTAGTGTTTGAATTACATCTAAATAACAAAGTGCTGGTTTTACCATGATCATGTCTGCGCCCTCCTCAAAATCGAGCTGAGCCTCTAATAGCGCCTCTCTTTTGTTGGCGGGGTTCATTTGATAGGTCTTTTTATCTCCATGCTTAGGAGCGGAGCTTAAAGCGTCTCTAAATGGGCCGTAAAATGCACTAGCATATTTAGCAGTATAAGACATGATGCTTGTATTGCTATATCCTTTTTGATCAAGGCCCTCTCGAATATATCCAATTCTTCCGTCCATCATATCTGAAGGGCCAATAATATCCACACCGGCTTGCGCTTGTGCTATTGACATCTTTAAAAGTATTGGAAGGGTTTTGTCGTTAACGATTTTTCCATCTTCAACAAGACCATCATGTCCATCAGAAGAGTAGGGGTCCATGGCCACATCACTCATAATGGTAATATCAGGAAATGTCTCCTTTATTTTTTGGATTGCTTTTAGATAAAAGTTATCCTCACTATAGCTGTAGCTTGCTACGGTGTCTTTAAGCGAATCATCTACTGCTGGAAATAAATCATAGGTGTGTATTCCAAGGTTTATGCAAGCTTCAATCTCCTTAAGTAATAAATCAATTGACCACCTATAATTACCTGGCAATGAGGATATTTCTTCTTTTATATTAGAGCCGTCTTTAAGAAACATTGGGTAAATCAAATGTTGCACTCCAAGATTGGTTTCCTCTACTAAATTTCTTACTGCTGCAGACTTTCTATTTCTTCTAGGACGAATATTCATGACTTTTTTTTACATTAACATTCCACCACAAACGTGGATGGTTTGACCGGTCACATATGCCGACATATCAGAAGCTAAAAATACAGTTGCATTGGCAACATCAACTGGTGCACCTCCTCGTTTTAATGGAATTCCATTTCTCCATTCCTGAACTACTTTTTGATCCAATGCTTCTGTCATTTCTGTTTCAATAAAACCTGGTGCGATGGCATTGCATCTAATGTTTCTTGATCCAAGTTCTTGTGCAACTGATTTTGTAAATCCAATAAGTCCTGCTTTGGAGGCTGCATAATTTGCTTGTCCAGCATTTCCTTTAACGCCAACAACAGAAGACATATTGATAATGGATCCGCTACGTGCCTTTAACATGGTTCTTTGAACTGCCTTTGTTAGGTTGAATGCAGATTTAAGATTGGTGTTTATTACCTGATCCCATTGCTCTTCAGACATACGCATTAAAAGTGTGTCTCTTGTAATTCCTGCGTTGTTTACCAAAACATCGACTGTTCCAAATTCTTCTACAACAGCATCAACAAGTGATTGGGCTTCATCAAATACGGATGCATCAGATTTAAATCCTTTGGCTGTTCCTCCCGAATTGCTTAATTCAGCTTCAAGAGCTTTGGCTTTCTCTTCCGAGGAAAGGTATGTAAATGCAACTTTAGCTCCTTGTTGAACACATTCCTGTGCAATAGCTTTTCCAATTCCTCTAGATGCTCCGGTGATGATAATAACTTTATTGTCTAATAATCCCATGTTCTATATATATATTTTCAAATGTACTTATTCCTTTGTTTGAGGGCAAATATAATTAATTCCAAAAGTCCCAAGTGATGCCAAGTCTAATTTGAACGGTTGGTATTGGAAAATTTTGCATAATTTCTGTCGAATTATCTGTCCATAGGTATCCAAGGTTTTCAGCTCTGGCAAAAAATCGAAATGAATCCAGCTCAAGGCCGGCAAAAACTCTAAGATCAATATATCCTTTATTCAGTTCTCCTGGATTTGAAAATGAAAAGGAACTAATGGAGGGAATATAAGCCATTCTTCTAAAGCTACTAAGGTAGATTGGTTCAATTCCGCCATATAGAATTAGTTTTTTGGCTTTGAAAACTCCTCCTTTTGCAACCAATCTGCTTCCGATTTGATGGCTTGGTGCTACTTCAAGTCCTGATGGTAGAATGTTTATAACATAATAGGGGGAGGCGCTGAAAAATTTAATTTTAAACAATGCATTAATTCGACCTTGAAAAACATTCAGATTTGTATATAAATCGGGAGTCCATTGATTGTTATGAAATAAATATGGATTATTTAATGCTAAATAACTAGCGCTTACTTTTATTTTTTGCTTATTTAATAACAAAGAAAATGAACAGTCAATTCTATTGGTGCTTTGCATTTTTAAACTGTCATTGGAAAAGAAATAGTTGTTGGAAAAGTAATGCCGTTTATAAAGCTCGGGGAGTCTTGATTCTGATGTCCATGCAAAATGGATATCCCATGACTTCTTAGAATATTTTAGTTGAATTAAATTCTTCCATCCTTTGTTTGCCCCAATTAAATTGTATGATGCAAATTGCTTTATATCAAACGATTGAGCGCTGTAGTTAAAGCTGTTATTTAAATTGAGTTCGATGGTATCTCGATACATTTGTGCTATATGATAAGACCAGATGTTAATTTTTGGAGCAATAGTAAATGTCATTTTTTTGCTCTTACTAAAGAAACCAACAGCACTAATAAATGAGCTGTTTTGTAGGTCATCTTGAGTGGATAAAGTATCGAAAAAATTGTTTTGATAGATAGCAAATAAGGTGTCATTTTCATAGAATTTTCGATTATTAAGATCCAGCGTATTGCTGTTGTATATTCCAGCTTTAAATGTGGAGTCTCTAAAAAGGTTAAAATAATTTTCCTGTTTTAGATAAAACAATCTTTTTTCTTGATAAGCATTCGATTTGTTTATACTTAATATTTCAGGAGCAAAATCATTAGCTTCATTAATATCGATAACCCCGCCATTGTTTTGTGTTATTTGTTTTGAAAATTCAAAGTCAAAATAGGAGCTAAATCTATCGTGCTTCTTTTTTAGCTGTACACAAAGTGATTGATCCTTCCATTCAGAGTTTCTTAAAAGCCCTGTAGCTTGCCCTCTAAGGATGTTAATATTTAAAATCCAGTGATTCCTGAACGTTTGATAGTAATTTACTTTGGTGCTTTGAAATCCTTGAGCTCCAAATGTATAGGCAAAACCAAGATGAGGTAGCGAAGTATAGTAAAGAGCATTATTTTTTTTGGAAATAAAAAAATCTGATGCGCCATTACAAAAAGTAGAAAAAACTCCTGTGCTAAAATGATGTTTATTAAGCTGAGGATAACTTGACATGCTGTACGGAGTAAAAGCATCAACACTGTCTAGCTCACCTGTTAGCTGGTATTGATTGCATATAGTATCTGTATTGAGCGATAGAAGTTTTTGAGAAAACAGATTGAATGGATGAATAAAAAATGGAATAATAATGACGATTATTCTGAAGATGATTTTTTGAAATAGAAACTTTTTATTCATGGAAGTAATCCTAAAACAAACATAATAAAAAAAGGGGCAAAAGCCCCTTTTAAAGAAAGATTAAGTAATCTTAAAGCTTACTCATAAATACTTGTAATCCAGACTTCAGGTTTGCAGCTTTGTTGTCGTGAATGATATTTCTTTTAGCAAGTTTATCAATCATTGCAGCAACAGTTGGAAAAGTTTTTTCTGCTTCTTTTTTACTTGTCAAAGCACGAAAATCTCTGATAGCATTCCTTGTAGTTTTATGCTGGTATTTGTTTCTGACACGTTTGACTTCTGTAGATCTGATTCTTTTTAAAGCCGACTTATGATTTGCCATAATATATAGATATAATTTTTTAAATACTTTATTTTATTTAGTAGCCCATAGGAGAATCGAACTCCTGTTACCAGGATGAAAACCTGGCGTCCTAACCACTAGACGAATGGGCCAATTAATTCCTAATTCAAAATTGGGAATGCAAATATATAGTATATTTCTTTTTGAACAAATGTAAGAGAGGTTTTTTTGTGAAATTTCCCGATTAAAAGGGTTATTTGCTTTTTGTATAGAAAAATTAACAAACTTTTCTTTCGATATAATCGATTAAACTATGAATTACCTTGATATGTATTTCTTGTGCTCGATCTGCATATTTACTTTTGGGAGCTCTTATTTCCACATCACATAATTCGGCCATTTCACCTCCATCTTTACCTGTTAATCCAATAACAAACATGTTTTTGTCCTTTGCTTTATGGATTGCTTCAATAATGTTTTTGGAATTTCCAGAAGTCGATATAGCAAGTAAAACATCGCCATGTGCACCAAAAGCATCGATGAATCTTGAAAAAACATGCTTGTATCCATAGTCATTAGCAACGCAAGAAATGTATGAAGGATCGGATACAGCAATAGCGGGTAGTGCTTTACGGTCATCACGATATCTTCCGCTTAATTCTTCTGCAAAGTGCATTGAATCACACATGGATCCTCCATTTCCACAGCTAATAATTTTCTTTTTTAATTTCAATGCATCGGACATTAGGTCTCCAGCCGATTTTATTTTTTGAAAATTATCTTCTGTAGAAAATTCTTTTAAAACAAGTTGAGATTCTTTAAAATGCTCAGAAATATTATTTAATGACATAAATACAATGCTGTTTATAAAAGCTAAAAATACGATTTTTGATTACAAATATTGTTTAAAATTCCTTTTAGGATATAATAACAACACAGCTTATGATGAACTATTTTTCTTTTTTTTATATAAAGATAGAAGCCCAACAATAAGAACTAAAGAAAAGATAGAGAAAATCCATTTCTGTAATTTTAATAATTTATTAAATAAACCTCCCGATTCAGAATCTTCTTTTTTGTTGGAAGTCTTATTTTTAAGTTCATTTTCAATTTCCACTTCGTTTTCATATGCTTTATTCTCTTGTTCATTCTCTTGTTCACCAAATGCATACTCAGGTGGATCAGTATCTTCATTACTATCATCAAAATCATCTAAAGTGATTTTTTTTGAATAAGAATATATAATATTAACATTCCCGCCATTGAATTTTTTGTCTACTTTTCCGGAGGTTTTAGACTCTAGTGTAATGGTTATCTCCGCACGGTTTTTTATCTGATTAAATATTCTACTATTTACTATTAGTTTTCTATTTTTTAAATTATCTGAATTTAGAGCGATTTTTTGAAGTAAAACGCCTTGATTTTTTATTTTCAAATAATGACTAGTTTTTATATTAGATGAAACTTTTCCTGTCCACGAAATAGTTAGGTTTTTGTTTTTGTTATGGTATTCAGGAACCACTAAATTATTAAATGTTGTTTTGGGGCTATTGATATAACAGGTGTAGTTTTTATCATCAGCAAGTGTTATAACAAAGGTGTATTTTCGATTATTAATTAATTCTAAATTTTTAATTGTATAGAAAGGAGCTGCAGATAATAAACTTCCATCAGTTTGAGAATTAAGTGCTTGCTTGTTTAGTTTAACAGATCCTTTTTTTAGGTCAATTCCATCTCCATTTTTATCATTTAAATAAACTTTTAATTTCGTTTTTTCTTTTCCATTTTCATTTATTGTCTTTTGCAAAGTGATTTGAGGAGTAATTAAAGAAGGGTCGGATAGTTCTACATCTGATAATGCTGAATTTTGTTGACATCCTAACAAAAAGAAACAGAAAAGAAATAAAAAAAAGATTTTCATATGCTTAAGATCTATTATTTATAGACCATTAATTTATAAATTGTTACACGTTTTTTGTGTAAGAAAGCATTAAATTTTTGTTAAAAAGAGGTTGTTTTATGAAAATTTAGGCTTTAAGACATGTGTCTTTCTTTTTTTTCAGGATAAATATCATTGATAATAACAAGAATCCCCGTTTCTTCTACATTTCCAAATTCTGAATTTAAAGCTGTTCCAAATGTTCTCATGGAAGGAGATAAATTCATATAAATATTCATTAATGGGGGAATGAATTCTCCTTTTTCCCTAACAAAACTATTTAATTTCTTTAGTCCTTCATTAAAGTTCAAACCTTTTAATTCTTTATCAAAGAAATCTTTGTTGTAATCTTGTGCAATAGGGTTGTGAGGAATCATCAATGATTCATTGTCAGGAAAGTAATAATGCATTAGATGTAACAAAAAGTCTCTGCATTCTACATTGTAAGATGGGTACATGGTTACCTTTCCAAAGAAGTACAACATATTAGGGTTTAAGGTAATAAGAGCACCAAGACCATCCCATATGTTGTCTAGAGCAAAAAGACCTTTTCTAGCATTGCTTGTTCCCTGAAAACTTGGTTGAATCCAGCTTCTGCCAAGTTCAATTGTATTTGGTAGATATTTTTTAATAAAGATTTCTGAAAAACTAAAATAATGGGCTGTGGATAGATGTGCTTTATTTGTTTCTTTGTCGATGGCTTTTTGACAGCAGATAAAACGATAACCACCAATAATTTCTTCATCTTCTGGTGACCATACAATGAGCTGCTCATAACAATACTCTCCATAGTCCGAATTATCTACATCGATTGAATTTCCGGTTCCTCCGCCAGCCATACGAAAGGTGATTTCTCGAAGCCTTCCAATTTCTTTCATTGTATTTGGAGAATTATTTCCGTTAATTATATATATCTCATTCCCACCTTTTCTGGTATTCTTAATAAATCGGTTATTTCCAAGTTCTTTTTTAAGAATGTTTCTATCTATGGCTGGAATAAGTTCTTTCATTTTTTTATTGTTCTAGTTCGTATAGTTTTTTATAAATTAATCCGGCAAGTTGTTTGTCATTTAGTTTGGGATTTTCTTGTGATAATTGATTTAAAGAAATGGGCTTCCCTATTGTAAAGGTCATTTCTTTGTTTTTTTGCTTATACATTTCATCTGCAAGATATAACATTTCAATATTTGCTTTGATTCCCATTTTTTTCCTAAGGTTGGATAAACGGTAAAAGAAATTTGACAGCTTTCCATCAATATGAATTGGAATAACATCACGGTTATATTTTTTTCCTAATAACACAAATGTTTTTTTCCACATTAAGTCACGAACTTTTCCATTTACTTTTCGACTTACTAGGCCAGCAGGAAATATACATACAGCTTGTTCAGATAAAAACAAATCATCGATGTTGTCATGGGTTCTCTGATCATTTTTACCGTGTTTATTGACTCCTACAAATAAACCTTTTAGGTTATCGATATTCATCAAAAGGTCGTTGACTATAAACTTAATGTCTGATCGATGTTTTTGAATGGCAGAAATGAATGCAACACCGTCCATACCTCCTAAAGGATGATTCATTGCCAAAACGACAGATCCTTGTTTAGGGATGTTTTCAACTCCATTAAAATTAATTTTGATATTGAAATAATCGATAGCAGCATGACAAAAATCAAAATTATATTTTTCAATATTATTTGATAAAAAATAATTTAACTCTTTTTGATGAAGTATCCTTTTTAGATACAGGATTACAAATCCAGGTAACCATCTTAATAATTTGGGGTTTTTGCTCCTGATGAGTTCCTTTATATCGATAAACTTCTTTTCCTTTTTCTTTTTGCTCACCATTTCAGCGAAATTAATTTCATTTTTAATATTAATTACTCTCAAAAGAGTATTTTATTCACATATATTGGTTGTTAACAACTTATTTCTAAGCCATCATAGGCGATAAAAACATTCTCTGGAAGCAAGGTTTGGATTTCTTCGTGACATCCAAATAAATGGGATATATGGGTTAGATAAGTCCTTTCTGGGTTCACTTTGCTGATAAAGTCTAATGCTTCATCTAAATTAAAATGAGATAAATGTTCTTGGATTCTTAAACAGTTAATTATTAAAGTTTTTGTGCCTTTTATTTTATTTAACTCTTTTTCACTTACAGTCTTGGCATCAGTGATGTAGGTGAAATCTTCAATTCGATACCCAAAAACTGGAAGTTTATAATGCAATACTTCAATTGGTAAAATGTTTATTGTTTCAAAAAGACAAAATGATTTATTTTCAATTAAATGAATATTTATGTTTGGAACTCCTGGATATTTAAAATCTGAAAAGACATAATGAAACTCTCTTTTAAGTGCCTTTTCAACCCTTGAGGAACAGTAAACATCCATTGCTTTTTTTTGGATATAATTAAAAGCCCTCACATCATCTAAGCCAGCAATATGATCTTTGTGTTCATGAGTAAAAAGTACAGCATCCAATTGGTCAATTTTTTGTGTGAGCATTTGCTGTCTAAAATCAGGCCCTGTATCCACAACTATTTTTTTTTCATTTATATCAATAAGTATAGAGGACCGAAGTCTACTATCCTTTTTGTTTTTACTGATACAAACACTGCATTTACATGCAATAACAGGTATCCCTTGAGAAGTTCCAGAGCCAAGTACAGTGATTTTCAAGATTTATTATTTTTTTGATACATGCTAACATTATAAAGTAGAAGAAGCCATGAAAATATAATTAAACTTCCTCCTAGTGGGGTGATTGGGCCAAGTATTTTTGTTGGCAACTCAATATTTTCATTTAGTGTCAAAAGATATATAGATCCACTAAAAAGTATAGTTCCTATGTATCCTAATCTATAAACCCAAATAGGATTGAAGTTGAACTTATCATACATGCAACCAATTATTAAAAGCCCAAGACCTTGATAGATTTCATATCTAACACCAACTTCAAAACTTGAAATTTTAGTTTCACTCACTATTTCTTTTAATGAATGAGCTCCAAATGCACCAAATATAATTCCTGTAATAATAAAAATTAGAGCAGTTACTATTATGTTTTTATTCATTGTTGTGATTCAAATTTATAGTATAGTCTAAAACACTTTCCCATCCTTTCCATATACCTTGTCCTCCAATAGTAGAATTATGCCAGATAAATGAAAAATCACCTCCATAGGTTTTTACTTCTTCAAATAATTTTTGGATAAGGCTTTTAGACTCTTCAATAGATAGGTTTAAGTATTCATTTAAGGTTCCATCCATATATACAAAAGGATGAATAGTTAGATTAGTGATTTTATTTTCTGATAAATCAAACCATTTATGTGCTCTAGCTGTTCCTGATCGGAATCCTACTTGATCGGCATATCCCATTGTGTAATCCTCTTTTAGGCCCATAGAAATTAGGGTTTGGTATGTTTTTGGGAAATTTAGCACCAAATAATGCTGTCTTGATTGGGTAATCTCTTTGCCAACAATGGACTCTAGTCTTTCTTTTTCATTTAAAAGATGAAATTCATACGAATTTGAACGGTAACTAGGGTGAAGACCAATTGATGTTTTGGATGAAATAAGTCTAATAAGCTGACTTTGTTTATGGTTTTTGTAGTTTATGTTTTTGTCATATTTTCCATATTCTCCAATAAGCCAGAATACATTTGTTTTGAAACCTTTGTCTATTATGGAGTAAATTTTTTGATAAGTATTATATGGATCAATCATTTTTCCTGATTGGACTCTTTGTCTTTTATGAAGGTTTTCTTTGTTTTGTTTTAAAAGATCTTTCATAATCGAAAGGCTTGATCGAATAAGCCCTTTTCCTTTATAGGCAAAAGCAATGTCGATATCAAATGTTGGATTAATATTGCACTTGATTTTGCTAGAATTATCAGTCAGCTGTTTATTCCGTTTCAAATAATTAATAAATGCTTCAGCCCATCGTTCACAAATTGCTTTATTAAGCCAGTTAAATCTAGTTTGAACACTGTTTTTTGATTCAAATCGATTATGTTCATCAAGATATAATGGGTTATACTCTTCCATTCTTGATAAAACATAAAAAATACTTGATAATGGGTCTACAATATCATTGAACATCAAACAATCTACCCCTTCAAATATTCCTGTATGCAATCCGTATATGCCTATTTGGTTTTCAAAGAGAAGATTTGATGGTTTTATAAATAAAACGTAGTCAAAATTTAAATTGGAATAATTTAATTTTTTAGCCTTTGATTCATTGAAATAATATTTGTCACAGGTTACTTCATATTTTATTTGCCTTTCATCAAAGATAAAATCTAAAGTGTACCTGAGTCTCTCAGTTATTTTCTCCACATATATAAGAAGCATAAGAAATAATCTAATATTATTATAATAACTAATACGAAGACAAAAGTAGCTATAAACAAAAAATAAATTAGTTTTGAAAGAAAAAAATGAAAGCTACAATTTCTACATCTAAAGGTGATATGACACTGGAACTCTATGAAAAAGAAACTCCTATTACTGTTGAAAACTTTGTTAAATTAATTAAATCAGAATTTTATGATGGACTTTCTTTTCATCGAGTAATTCCTGATTTTGTTATCCAGGGTGGTTGTCCGAACTCAAGAGATGGGGCAGAAGGGATGCCTGGAACTGGAGGCCCAGGCTATTCCATTAAATGTGAGGTTAATGCAGATAAACAACACCATGATAAAGGAGTTTTATCGATGGCTCATGCCGGAAGAGATACTGGGGGGTCGCAATTTTTTGTTTGTCATTCCAGAACCAACACGGCGCATCTTGATGGTAATCATACTTGTTTTGGTAAAGTTATTGAAGGTCTTGAGGTAATTGATCAAATAGAGCAGGGGGATAAAATCAATTCGATTAAAATTAACGAATAAAAAAAGGGCAATTAAAAATTGCCCTTTTTAAAATTAATTGCTTTGTTAGTGATCGTGACCGTCATGATCGTGACCGTCATGGTCATGTCCATCGTGAGAATCGTCACTTTGAATTTCCAAAAGCTCAACTTCAAATATTAAATCCGCATTTGGAGGGATAACTCCACCTGCACCTCTTTCTCCATAAGCAAGAGCAGAAGGAATGATAAAGGTGAATTTATCTCCAACTACCATTAGTTGAACTCCTTCAGTCCATCCAGGTATTACTCTATTTAAAGGAAACTTTGCAGGTTGTCCTCTTTCTACCGAACTGTCAAAAACTTTTCCATTAAGAAGTTTTCCAGTATAATGTACAGTAACTGTTTGTGTTGCAAAAGGATGCGTTTTTCCAGTGCCTTTTTTCATTACTTTATAGGCAAGACCACTTGCTGTTATAGTAGCTCCTTCTTTCATTTTTTCTAGATTTTCTGCAGCTTCAGCGTTTCTTTTTTCAGTTTCAATTTTTGCTTGTTTCATTCCATTTTCAAATGTTTTGTTAGCATCAAATTTTTTTGCATCTTTTCCAATTCTGATAATTACAACTTTTTGCAGTTCATCATTTTGTTCAATTTTATCAACAATGTCTTGTCCCTGAACAACATGTCCGAAAATAGTATGTTTTCCATCAAGCCAAGGAGTTTCCTTATGCGTAATAAAAAATTGACTTCCATTTGTAGCTGGGCCCGAATTAGCCATGGATAGTATTCCAGGACCTGAATGTTTAAGTGAAGTGTCAATTTCATCTGGAAATTTGTAACCTGGATCTCCCATGCCATTACCATCTGGGCATCCTCCTTGAATCATGAATTCAGGAATAACTCTGTGAAATTTCAAACCATCAAAAAAGGGCGTGCCCTCTTCTTTTTTGTTGTTTTTCATGGTTCCTTCTGTAAGTGCAACAAAATTGGCCACGGTCATTGGTGTTTTCTCATGTTCAAGCACGCAAATTATTTTCCCTTTGCTTGTTTCAAATTGTGCATAAATTCCTTGTGTTAATTTTTGCTGGCTTTTACAGCTTAATGTCAAAATTGCTATAAAAAGTGTGTTTAGTAAAATTGTTTTTTTCATTATTTATTTAATTTTTAATTTTTAATTTCTTTTGTCAATGCCCCAGTGCATTTTATTTCGAATAGTATCTAGGAAATTATTGTCTTCAAATTTAATGACGTTAATCATAAAATCTGCTTTTTTTATGGTAATTTTTTCTCCTTGCTTTATTCCCATAGATACCCCGTCAATACTAAGTAAGAACTTTCTATTTCTTCCTTCTATACTTAATTCTATTGGCATATGATCGGGGACAACGAGCGGTCTTACATTCAAATTATGTGGGGCAATGGGAGTAATCATATGGACTTGACAGCCTGGAGTTACTATTGGCCCTCCACAGCTTAAATTATAAGCAGTTGAGCCCGTAGGTGTTGAAATAATTAAGCCATCCGCCCAATAGGTGTTTAAAAAATTGTCGTTAAGACTCGCATTAACCTTAATCATTGAAGCACTATCTTTTTTATGTATGGTTAATTCGTTAAGAGCAAAGTTGTTTGTTCCCAAAATATCATTTTCGGTCTCAACAACTAATAAAGATCTTTTTTGGAAAACGTATTTATTCTCTTTTATACAAATCAAAGCTTCTTTAATATTTTCTTTAGATATATTGGAAAGAAACCCCATTCTACCGATATTTATTCCAAGTACAGGAACATTGGAATCTCGAATATAATTAACGGTTTTTATAAATGTGCCATCTCCGCCAATACTTATTATTAAATTAATGTTTTCACCAATATCTTTATAAGAATTAAAGATTTCATAAGTGTCAGGTATTTTCGTTTTAGAAACTAACAGCTTGTTTAAGTTGCTTTCTAAAATAACCGACCATCCAAAACTTTCCAAAATAGAAATAACTTCAAGAAATGTTGAACTAGTAGATTTATTTACTTTTTTACCAAATATAGCAACCTTCATGATTAAAATTTAAGGTAATTCATCAACACATCATATCTCCA
>Ga0163108_10002693_pt1 | contig 12799 bp, 2 predicted proteins | sample Fk1155metaG_FD_109644 | JGI IMG/M metagenome (GOLD analysis project Ga0163108, IMG submission 109644) | Marine microbial communities from the Central Pacific Ocean - Fk160115 155m metaG | ecosystem: Environmental > Aquatic > Marine > Oceanic > Photic zone | place: The Central Pacific Ocean...
CTTCATAATTAATTAGCGATTGTATAAAATTCGGATTAATTTTTAAATATCTTTTTAAACTTCGGGTGGAGCTTACATTATTGTTATTGTTAAGAGGGTCATTAAGATTGTAAATGCTTGTATAGAAAAACATCATACCATCAAATTCTACTATTTCAACTTGATATATTTCAGTTGGGTTAGAACGATTTTGATGTACGTCAACTGCTCTAAACGTATAGTAATATTTTTGGTTAGGCGATATGTTATCAATATAAGATATAGCCGTAGCATTTTGAGAAACTTCTACTGTGAGAAGGTGTCCAGCAAAATCTTCATATGAGGATGGAGGAGTATCCATTCTGTATATTTCAAAATGTTGTACTGGATCATCTGATTTGAAGTTAATGGGTTCTCCTGGCAATAGCTGACGTGAGTTTCTAAAATTTCGGACAAATATTGCATCTCGCTCATTTATAATAATTGGTTGTAAATCATAGTCTCCAGTATTTGAATTTAAGTTTATTAGAAACTGATCGGAAACACCCTTATAGGGAATAAGATCTACATGTGGCCAAACAGGGGCTGCATCGAGAATTCTTGCGGCTTGTTTATATATCGGCAGTCTTGCGATTTTAAGAGACGGCTCGTAGAAAACAGTAAATTCTTTTTCGTGAACCGCGGGGGCGTATCCCATCGTTGGAATATAGGTTTGCCCAAGAACTCCTTCACGATACTCATATTGGGTGCCCACAATTAAGTTATGAGCAAATATTTCATAGGTATATTCTTTGTCGTATTTTACTTGTGTATCAATATAATTAAGAACATTCAGTTTGTCTGTGTTTGGTATGAATATTCTTTGCAGAGGCTCCGCTCCTGTTGTGGGCGAGCTTTTAACGATTTCATATATAACAGTTTCGTTATATGCTTCTTTGCCCATGAGCACTTGTTTAAATGTTCTTGAGTGGTCGTTAATAAGTTGTTGAATTTTTCCAGATAAAATAATCGCTTGTAGAGCATCCCTGAAGGCGTTACACTCGTCTGGTGCGGTGCTTTGATTTTCAGGAATTCCGAGAAAAATCATACTGTCATAGAAAGTAGAGGTTATCTGATATGATGGAGTGGTGGTTAAAAAGTCCTCCACCCAGAGCTTGAGGTCCATTAAGGAAATATCTCTTATATCCACTTGTGTTTTAAATGTGGATGTTCCATCAGCGATATTAATAATGATTTTTTCGGTTGACAATGCAAACGGTTTTTGAGTTGTAAGCATAGCGCCCCCTGCACTTGGGGTGCCGTTGGTGGCTCTGGCTGTGTAATATGCCTCATTCATAACGGTCTTTAATAAACTGTCTGTCATGCCTGATAATTCTACGGCATTGAAAAATTCTCCTGTTTTTTCTGTTTGTAATTCTAATGTATTGTTCATTGGGTGAACATCATCAAACTCATATCCTTGTTGCAATGATGGAATCTGCGAGCTTGGGAAAGCTATATTATTGAAATGATTGATGTTAGCAGACCATGCAACAACACCGAGCACGCTTTGTTCCAATAACGATTGAACATTTCTAACATACTGAGAGCCAATTCCAAGGTCTGCAAGACTGGTTTGCATTTGATTACCGTCTTTGGTCATTATTGAATATAAATTTGGTAATGCTGCTTCTGGCCATCCCTGAGTCATTGTCGCCCAGATGCTGCCTTCTATCGCATTTTCATATCCTTTTTCAAAAAAATTATAATTAGGCTCTACATTTGCGTAAGCAGGGTTATGAACAATGTTTATATATCTTTCTAATTCTTTTTGAGAAAAAGGGATAGTAAAGTCAGTATAGTGATCGGTGAATACTTTGGTCGTGTCAATAAGGGGAGAATGTCTGAGGGGGGCCATACCATCAACGAATAGTGTCCACATAACGTCTAATTCGGCATCACTATACAGACGCCCTTCCTGACCGCTGCCAGCGGAAGCACCGCCAGGATTATTTACAAAATGAGTGCTGCTAACTTTCCAGCTTTGGGCGTATTTCTTGAATAAAGAATCAGACGCTTGAACTTCGAGTGGGTCTGCCAGGGCAATAAGGGAGAGTGGCGAAGATGTGGCGACGGTCGTGATATTATCAGATTGCCACACGCCATACAGATTTTCCCCGAAAGAATCATTAAGGTAAACCATGGTTCCATTATTATCTAATACAAAGAATTTTCTTGCTTCCGCTCTAAGAGGATCCTCAATACCACTGGGTCTAGTAGCGGCTATTCGTCCGTTCCCAAATTGCGGGGCTGGCACCCAAGGCGACTCCTCCAGTGGATTAAAAAAAAGTGCATCCTCCACTGCGTCCAGGGTTTTTCCAAGAGAAGTGGGGCGACTTTCGGTTGTATATCCTCCTCCGCTGGCGGGGGTGAAACCGGCAGATTCGGGAGTGGTTTCGCCGGTTTCTACGAGAACTCCTTCTATAATTTCTTCGCATTTCTTAATTGCCATGATTTAATATCCTTCTCCCGTGTTCATACATAGTTTTAGACAACCAACAAGAAATATGAATTAATTACTTCTACATCTGATCTTCTGGTTTGCCGACAAAGATAATAACCGGTTCCAGTGCTCGAAAGAGAGGCAAGAGATTTTGTCTCAAATCGCGCTACTCGCATCAGTGGTCTACTAAGTGTCATGCCCCCCTGCGTGTGTTCAAACACAAATCCTGTTAAAACATCAACGTTAGCGTTGAGTGCTGGAGATGACTCCCTTCCAGAAGCCGCGATTTGTTGTAATAATGAGGCATATACTTCTGGTGGGAGATCTGGCAGTTCTTCGTCGGCTAAGTCTTTTGGTCCTAATATATCGGAAAGGATATCTGTCGAGTTCTGTTGGAGATACCTGTCCATCGGGGAAAAACTAGGAGCACCGGAGGTGGGGAGTGTTATAGGAAACACATCATATGTAATGCCGAGGTTGCCGAGAAGTTCTGCGGGGGTTCGATTAAGATTAGATTCTGTATCTAAATTAACTTCGGTTTGATGGGATTGTGCCTGGATTTGTGAGCGAGTATACGTAGATAAGCTGTTTCCGTGGGGCGCTTGATTAATATTGTCAGCATAGGACTCATTTATAAACCTTGCCCCGATTGTATTGACAAAATATTCTTTTAGTCCCATTGTTTGAAGCTGAAAGGTGGATGTATTGTTGGACGGGTGATTGGTTAGCGTTTCTTCGATCCCCGAACCCGGATAACCTGCGTCTATTATATTATTAATCTGGGCTGATATTAGCAATAGAAGGTCATTGAACAAGAGGACGCCCTCGATGCCGCCCCAGTAGGGGTTGATAAGATCAAATATTTTAGCTCCATAATAATTGTATTTGGGTGTCCCGTTGATAACCTCTGTTAAATCAATGAAATTACCAATCGTATTAAGATAGGTTTCTATTATTGGGACAAGCATGCTGTCGGCTGGGGTCTGATTTGGTGCCATCACTTCTTGACCATAAACAGTAAATTTTCTACTTTCTACATCATATACATCAGGTATTTGTGTTAAAGCAGCATATTTTTGATATTCCATCATAGCTTGAGAAAGATTCGAAGAAACTGTGTTCATATATGCAACAAATCCATCAATAACTTCAATGTCTATAGAATATTGGTAAACCCCATCACTTTGTGAATTTATGTCTGTGTCTATCCCGGTAAAAAAACGCACAGTAGAACCAGGGGAAGGGAAACTAAAAGGCTGATCTTCCAAAATTAAATTAATCTCATTTATATTTTCATCATCAAGAGACAATATTACAGGAGTATCAATAGTGGAATGTCCATTATCCAACAAATAATTTTTTACTGGTGAGCCCAGACTGTTGACTGCTGGCTCCTCTCTAACCTGTCGTCTACTTACAATAAATCGAGTCATTTGGGAATTATCGATTACCTCTTGTTTAGCCGCATCGGGTAACTTAGAAATAATATTTGCGTACTTAGAACTTTCAAGACAAAATTTTCCGTAGTCAAATGCGAAAAAAAAGCGTGCATTTTTGTCAGCATCTTTTGTCACAAATAATTCAGATAAATATGAATTCGCAGCAAAGGCTTGAGCAAGAATGTCTTGCTGCTCTGGAAATGCTAATAGTTCTGTTCTTAGCGAAGTAAACTGTGCCGTTAAAACACTAATCTCGTCTCTAATTCGAAAATCTTGGACATTATTTATAGGTATAAATTGTGCCTCTAATTCATGAGTATGTGGACCTACTCCCGGAAATCCGAAAAGACCTTCACAGCTTGTCGCTGAATACTGAGGGGGTGAGCCGGGACCGGGTGGCTCATAGCACCAACTCTGTGCCGTCTGAACGACGCCACCTATGATCTCGTGTCTGTGTTTAATACGTGGCTCTTCCGGGTGCATAGCATACTCTGTCCAGCCGTTTCCATCGGAATTAAGGTCAGCATAATTATGATCATGACCCTCATCAACAGTCGTGATGCCCACTGAAGCCAATTTTTTTATTGAAGAAACAACTTGAGAATTCTGAATTACAAGTTCTTGCTCCACTCTGCCAATAATATTTGTTAAAGATTCGGGGATTTCTAGATTAAGCTCGCCTGCCAATAAATCCGTATCAAGTTGCACATATGCAAATATGGTTAAATATTCTAATGGAGTTGTGCTTATAGCTGATAGCGCTGGAATGCTTGAGAAATCAATAGTATAGGGGGCTATAAGTTCTATATTGCCATCGCTATTTTTATATGTACATGTAAAATCATCCAAAGTTTTAAAAGCGGGCATCAAGGTGTCTGGGCGTCCACTCCCGGCGTGCCATATATCATTGAGAGATGTTCCGTCTCTAACTGCTTGTTCAAAATAATCCGTGGCGTCCGTCGAAGCCGCTACTACACAAAATACTTGAAAATATTGTTTTAAATTCAAAGTTGAATTCGGAATGAGCGCTTCTTCTAAAAGAGTATATGTTCCATTTGTGCTAAGTTGATCAACTAGTTTTAAATTGATGGTGATTTTTAGCGTTTGGAGAACATCGAGTACATTGGGATCTGGATTTGTATCCATCAAAGATTCTTCCAAGAGAACCCTATCAATATAAACATCGGGAATCATGTTGCCAAATGTAGAACAGGGGCTAGGCGCGGCAAGTGTGGCTGCGGGTGGTGGTGGAGCGTATCCCGGTATGTATGGGTTTTGACCAGGGGAAGCTTCTACTTCCACGGCAGGCTGGATGTTGGATTGCGGTGGCGAGAATCCTGGGGTGGGTGTGGCTTCTCCGGGTGGCGTCTCTACTGGACCTTCTGGCATAGGTGTTGGAGTTGCTGTATCCCCCTCTTCTTGAACGGGCATCGGCATTGGCATCGGCGTAGGGGTTCCATTATGATAGGGCATATATCTTATTTACTCCCACATTCTTCGTCGTCTGACTTTACTGCATAGGGGTCAAGGAACTGATAATTTGATTTTATATCAGGACATATGAAGTCCTTTCGTGCAAATCTATATAGATCTTCGTCGCCATTTTTAAGCTTATTACAAATGAGAGATGCCTCTATCTCATCGTCTGTTTCAAAATCAAAAAAATAATCAACAAAACTGCTATCTATTTCTGGAATTGGAGATCTTTTCATTTCCTTTTCGTCGTATAATATATCATCTATAATAAAATCTGGTTCCACCAAAAATCTAAGCTGTTCTATCTGTCTGACGGTGGTAGTATTGGCAGCACCTTGGACAGTATTATCGCTTATCTCATACACTTCTACTTCAAAATTATCATTTGAATATGGTACGTTTTCTTCCATGATCTGAAGTATCAAATCATCGCGATGAATATTAAAAAACGTTCCGTCGTCAAATACTTTTATATCATAGTTGATGTCATCGAATTCTGTGCCTTCTGCTAATATTTGTTCTAGAATAGATTGGGGTATCCCATCGATATCGCCTCTGCCGACTGCATCGATCAAATCTTGTGATATATTGAGAGTGCCATCTTTAATGCTAACCCTATATTTAACTTCTATCTCAATTTGAGGGATATTCAATATAACTTTAGAACTGTCTAAAGTTAATGTAGATGTAGTACGTGGATGGTCTGTGGTATTATCACCAGTTAACACCTTACCACTTAACAACATTAAGTTCCAGGAGGGCATTTTATCGCTGCCAAAATCAGATTGTGCCAGAGGGTTAACTAAAATTTGAGACTTATCAGGTGTCTGCTGTAACATTTTTTGGGCTAGAAAATCGTTTCCAGAGTTTTTTGCTTCAATAGCACGTTGTAAATCATCGTCAATACTGTGAAAATTATGGAACGGCTTTGAATTAGGTGTGTTTCCCTGAATCCGGGGTTCAGCGTTATTTTGAATTTCACCCGGCTTATCTTGAAGTCCCATAAAATTGGAATCATAAATGATCCCATCATCATAAAATGCATAATAAACAGGCTTAAGCTTACCCAGCGACAACAAATATTTGCCGTATTGTGTAAGCTGCAAGTCGATTACTTCTTCTTTTTTATTAAAAAATTCCATTAATGTTGATGCCTATATTAAATATCATTGTATATTATTTTTCTATTTTAATCCGCCGCCAGATTGTCCATTGCCACCGGTGCCGCCGCCAGTGGTATAGTATCCGCCTTGACCGGCTCCTGGTCTGAAGGGCGAGTATGCCCCGCCATAGTTAGTAACATATTGTGGCTGTCCATTTGCACCATTAGCGGTGGATGCGGGCATCACCGATGCGCCTGCTCCATGGGGTTCGGAGCCTCCTCCCTGCTGTGGGATGACAACTGGGAAAGTCCGAACTGTTGGCGTGGTCGTTTGGTATTGCGGCTGAGAGGGTATAACTAGCGGAAAGTCTCGAATTACCGCTGGTCGAGTCTCCTGTGTTGCCTGGGGTTGGGGTTGGGGGGATGGTATTTCCATTGTGATTGTTGGTGTGGCTGTTATTGTCTGAGGTTGTTGAGGTAACAGAAGTGGTGGAATGTTTGGATAACTTGGTGCTGCTGCTGCTGTTTGCGGCTGTTGTGGTATACGAATTGGTGGAAGATTAACTTGCGGTGTTGTGCCTGCGGCGGAAGGTCTGTCCGTGACCCAAGGCGATGTGTCTCCGAATGGTAACGAAACCACGGGACCATCTGAGCCTCTTTCCACACTCTCAAATACGACTTGTTCATTAATTTTGACTAATTCTACTAATGAGAAAAAATCATACGGCCAATTATATGTTTGTTTATAAGGATCCGTTTTTGAAGATGCACCTTTGGCTGCGCCATCAGCAATTGCATCCGTGACGTTTAGCTGTGATGCCATTGATGCCCACGCGGGAAGAGTCGTCCCTCCATTGCCCGCGACAACTTTTCTAAAATAATTTGTTTGTGCTTTTTGTTTAACCTTGAATACCATCCATTGTAGCTTTTCGTCAACTGTGGACAATAATTCGCCTGATTGCAAGGGGTGTGTTATTGTTTTTGTCTGAACTATGTCGTCAGTGTGCAAACTATCGGGCAATACACCTCCTCCTTGTTGATCAAAAGACCTAGCAATGCGAGGTGGCAAGTTCTGCCATATATGCATTAAGTCGTCTCGGTTTAAAGTGTGCTCAAATTCAAAAATATACATTGAAATTGGGTCTACCTCATCTGAATAAGTTATGAAGTCCATACTTGGTGGAAAAACATATCTCTGCATTGCCTCAACCATGTCTACAAGGGATTGACCGGCTGCTGTTGCGGGAAAGGTAGACGTACCAGGATTCCAAATATATTCTATTTGAGCTTTATCAATGCTAAAAAATTGTTTTTGATTAGAGGTGTGGATTTTGGTGGTCCCCATTGGCCCAGGCATTGTCGTGGTAACCTCTTTTTCTACAAAGGGGACTGCGACGACTGCTTCACGAATTGTCTTTTTGCTGGCTGTGTTCCCAAGTCTTTGAGCTTTTATTCCTGAAAACCCAACTAAATCGGCTAAAGAGCCGGTAACTGTAGAAGTTCCCGCCATGGGCGCGGTTGTACGCTCTGGAAACATTTGAGACTGGTGTGCGGGCACATCTGTAATTTCTAGCCATATTCCCTCGCCGCCGACTGGTTGTCTTCCTAGTTGATGCCACATCCCGATTGGGCGAGTATAATATCCACCGGATACTTGTGTGGTAGCAAAAGCCTCTGTTAGTTGAGATATCCCGTCTGCTGTTGAGCCATCTGATCCGCTATTGTCAATAAAGTTTAACATTGGTGTTTCAAATTTGGTCTGAATTACCCACTGTTCTTCATTTGTATTGGGATCTACACCTGCATATTTTAGTATGTCGCTTAGACCCTTGGTTGAGCCAAATAAATTAACTGAGGCTGAGACTTGCATGGAGTTGTGATTACATTCCCATGCACCGCTCATTGGACCCGGCAACGGTACAACCGTACTGTCTGAATTGGCTTCATACATATATCTTCCGCCAAGACCATGCATCCACAGTTGCGTTTGGTCGAGGTGCGTGGCTGCACCTTCAGCTAGTGGTCCAGCAAACCTAAGATAAGATGCTGTCAATCTTCCTAATAATGTCGTTAAGTCCGGTAGACCGGCTTCACTATGAAGACCAGGATTATATTCCAAATCTACCCAAGCTTCACCGTCATAATAGGGAGGGGTAACATGTGGATAATAGCCAAATCTAGAATCTCCGTAAAATCCACGGTGATACATGGGAAATAAATTAGACGAATTGTTAAGACTAGCAGAGGGTCCGCCGCCTACTGGTGGTCCAAAAGCAGATGGGCGACTATACATCACCATTGTTTCAGAACCGGTTACAAGTTGTGGATATATATCCCCGCGAAGTGCAGCGGCGCGGTTGGCGGCAACGTTTACACCAGCGGTGCCCGATAGTTGCCAAGATGCCGAGAATGGCGTATTGGACACATCCGATGATTTTTTAAGCTTAACTCTCATCTTATATGATGTATTTCGGAATTCATTTCCCATTGGAACGTTCCAGTCCCCCCTGGGCTTGGAGATAAATGTGGTAAATGTTCCATTTTCTAAGAAAAATTCGGGAGTTTCTGCAAGGAAATTGTGCATTGCGAGTCGGTATCTATCATCGCCTCCTCCGAGCCAAAGGGCATGAGCATTCGCTGAGGCCAAGTCGCCTTGGGGAGTGCTTCCCGAAAAAGAACACGAAGGGTGAACTTCCATATCATAAATGAATTTGTTAGCAAGATGCCGTTCAGGCTCTACAAGCGTCTCAAATGGTAATCGTTCATCAAAGCCGTTCGCGGCATTGGGACCGGTGGGAGAGTAGCTAGAATTTCCCACAATAACATAAGAGGGGTGTTTCCAAGCAGCGCTGGCTGGCATAGCACCATTTGCATTAGCTTCGATTATTGAAGCCGTGTGTGGTGGTCCCGCAGTAAATATTGGAAAGTCAACTGCGAGCCCAGATTTAATTGTATTAAACATCAATCCTGGGGCGAACATAGGAGTCAAAAAAGTCCTCCACCACGATGCTCTTGGAGGAACACCCGTTGTATAGCCGTTTAACTCCACTCTGTCGCCATATGACTGTGAGAATAAGCTAGCTAATTGTGCAGTCCTGCTTGCAGGATAAAATCCATCATAAGGTAATAATTTTAACAAACCCTTGCAAGAAAGTGAGATATCTGTCGGAACACCATTTACTTTGGCGAGTGCGTCTGTTCTTACAACACCAAAATACTTCATAAAATCTGTATGACTATAAACTTTGTAAAAATTGGGGTTTACGGGCGCACTCGAAGTAGCGCCTCCCAGTGCACCTGTTAGACTAAAAAGAGCACTGTCACTAAAGGGATCTACGCCATTAACAATATAATCTTCGATTCTCTCACTCATTCTAAATTCTGGTAATATAGAGTACTCTTTGCCGAGTCGCCTCATTTCATCACAATAAGCTTCGTAAGAATCATAAAACGGCTCTTTGCCGAATTGTCTTCCAGCATCCCATGGGGCATCGCCTGCGAAGGGTACGATGACGCCCGGTCGTACTCTTGTCTCTGTAACGCCTCTTGGACCGAATGCAGAAGACCAGCCGAGAATACTAGAACCGGTTACTAGAGTGTGCCTTCTGTTATATGTTGCAGATGCCGTAATAGCATAGCGATGGGGGTTAGTGTCAAAAGCCAAAGTGCCGCCATAGGGAGTGTGTACAGTTGTTAGGCTGTTTTGAAGTTCTCCTTCTCCACCTCCTGCGCGTGGGTATTGTCGCCCGAGCCCTGCACCTGGCCATGACCCTGAAGCCACATAAACCTTTGGATTTTGAGTTCCGACTTCAGGAGTCGCAGACCCCGTGGGGCTAAAATCTCTTCTTGCATCAAGCGGCCATATACTTGAAGTGGGTATAGCAATACCTTGGGAGTTCACGCTATGATTTCTACCTCCGTCAGAGTTTAGAAGATCGTCATAATCCAAACCAGTTGCACCATAGACGGATCTATTTTTTCTTGCACTTCTCCAGAAATCTGACAAATATGTCACTCGCTGACGGATATGTGGGCGATAAACATTTATACGCTTAGGATATATTGTCTCATTATATTTCAAATTTATAAGTTGTGAAGTCATTTCGCCAGCGGCAAATGCATCTAGAAGAGTGTCGCCTGCTGTTTGTCCCGTGTATTCAAGAAATAATTGTTCATTTAATTTTGAATTAACAAACAATTCTTTTTGGTTTGAATAAGTGGCATTCCAATTTACTTTTCTCAAGAAAGGATACGCACTCGTACTACCAAAAGAGGTATCCATTGCCGTTGTGTCAATGTCCGCTTCGAAGGTCATTGGCATATTTAAGTTTAATACTGGCTCGTGATATGCCAGCGCCGAGGCTGTGACGGTGGCTTCATAAGTAGCAATACCAGAGCTTGGAGATTTAAACCCATAAATGCCCGTCTTGGTGGTAATGCCCGCTGGTCCCCAATTATAGCCTAGATATCCGCGAGCCGCTCGCACTGCTGCATCTTCTGTAGCCGGATCTATAATCGAAATCGTATTGTTTGCCCGCATTTGGCGAACTAAAGAATGTTCTGCGTTCCGTATTTGTTTCCACGAACACCAGCCATAAGCACCTCCGCGATTAAGCATAAGTGCATTAAAAGTAAGCCAACCTTCCGGTGATTCGACACGAGAACCCAAACCTGCAACTTTTTGATTGCCACCAAGAGTACGAATAGAACGATTTCTATAAGATCTTGGATCTCCTATCCCGTAACTGTCAACGCCCAGGGCATCGTATCCTGATGCAGATAATATATTAAATGCAGATCCAGTTGGTTCATAAATGAGAGTATTAAGTCCAACAAAGTCTACCTCAATTCCCTCATCTGGCTGGTAGGTGATCGTCCCTCGCGTTGGCCACACAGCGTTAGCTTGATCGGTGCTTGGGTTTGCCGATGCAGAATAGTCTGGTCTGCTTGATGAAAGAAAAACAATAGCTGGGATGAACCTATTGCCAGCAGTGGAAGCAGAAGAAAATCCAGATCGCGGTGCGTGACCAGCGGCATTAAAATTAGAAGCTCCCTGGCTCGAAGCCGTTAGGAAAGAAGCACTAATCCAATTATATTGGAAATCGTTTTGAGGAATGGGATGCTGCACCCACCAGTTATCATATAAAGAGCCGGTTCCGAATTCATTTAATGAATCATAAGTTGTAATTCCAGTGTTAGTTATAACTCTGCGAAGGGCGTTTTTGTTAACCTTGTGAAAGTTCGGAGACTCCACATAATCTCCATCCGATAGAACACCGTATGTGCCATCAATACCAAGTTGTCCTGCGTGAAGAGTTAAAAGGGTTCTAAGTCCTCGGGGTTTAGCTAAGTGATCCTTCACATGCATGGTTGCTGGTCTGACATCTCCAGAAGAGCCCTCTATATAAGCCTCTTCTTCGCCAGAACCAGAGCCTCTTACCATTAAGTTTCTCCAGGGCAGTGCATTATATACTGATTTCTCTGCTGCCATAATATCCAAGAACCCCAGTGAATTAATCTCTGGTCCTCCTGGTGCGGAAAATCTTTCAACAAAAACTGTGTTCTGCTTTGTTCTATTTGGAAGTTCAAAAACCGTGATAGAACCGTCTGAAGCGCTTGTTGCAACGGCAGCTTTGGGATAATAAAGATTTGATAATCTGTGATAATTTTTATGTTGGACTCCCAAGGCTGCAAGATCTGCCGAACTACTTGGAGAAGCAATAAAGCCATTTCCGTGGCTTCGCATATTTTTGGATAGCCAATTCCCAGGAAGTCCTGCTCCTGCTGGGCGGATACCAACTAAAGTATGTACATTGGTTGTTTTGGGATTATTGTTAGTATATTTTTGTGGCAATAATTCTGTTTGCCCGTCATTAAACCAAGAGTTGTTTGCGCTTCTGCCAGAAGTTTGGACTACCTGATATGCTTTTTCGTAGTTACCAATTGGTCCATGCTGTAAAACACCGGAGAGCACATTATTAACTGATGATGTGGTTTGGAGAATGTTTCTAATATTAACTGGTCGCTTCGCAGTTTCTTCCCGGAAGAACCATGCTCTATACCTTGTAGGATCGGGGTATGGACCACCATAATCAGGTCCGGTTATTCCTAATGCGCCGGTACCGAAGGGCTCTTGCCATGGAAATCGCGGACCACCGCCAAGAAGCAGTCTAAATGCCTCGGGTCTTGTGTATTGTCCGTCTAAATTATTAGTGGTAACGTTGCCATCGCCACCGACGTTAGATAAACCATATGGATCGGTAGAATTGAGCCTAATATGTCGCCCTTGATGACCACCAACATATTTCTCTGTAAACGGAC
>Ga0163108_10002695_pt1 | contig 12797 bp, 11 predicted proteins | sample Fk1155metaG_FD_109644 | JGI IMG/M metagenome (GOLD analysis project Ga0163108, IMG submission 109644) | Marine microbial communities from the Central Pacific Ocean - Fk160115 155m metaG | ecosystem: Environmental > Aquatic > Marine > Oceanic > Photic zone | place: The Central Pacific Ocean...
AGCAGATACAGAACCGTTTGCAGAACCGTAACTACCTTCACAACCAATAAAGACTTTATAAGATTCTTGTGTTGGTGTTGGAGGCTCTGTAGGTTCAGGTCCTGGGTTCTTTTTGCAACTAATAGTTATTAGTATTAGTAATACTAAAATCCACTTTGTATTTATTTTTTTCTTTTTCATTTTGTTTTATTTATATTTATTTTAAGATTAAATAAAAAATTTATTCTGGGCATAGGCCTATAAGAAATAACCTGATAATTTTCGTTATATAAATTATTTACTCTTGCTCCAAAAGTAATGTCTGATATAGTTTTTATTTTCCAATCAAAGCCAATATCAGCCGGTATATAGAAAGGTAGATAGAAATTGTTATTGTTATCTATATACGCTCTACCTGTTAAAGTCTGATTGTAATATAGACATAAGTTATTTCTAGATATTGATATGTCAAAATGAGCTTGATGTAAGGGGGTATACATTAACTGTTTTCCTATAGAAGCATCATTTGTAAGTTCAGATTTTGAAGCTCTAGATATATTGTAATTATATTGGATACTTACAGATATATTACAATTGTTAATTTTCTTATAAACTTTTGTTGAAGCCTCTAATCCATATCTATTTACTTGTTTTATATTTTGAGCAGACCATAACCCAGCAGCTTGAGGTGCCCATTGTATTAAATTGTCAGTAATGCCATAATATGCACTTATATTTATAGGTAATTTTTTTATAAAATTAAATGAATTGTTATTTTCAATTTCAAAACCTGTTTCTGGAAGTAAATTTGGATTTCCTCCGGGGAACCAATATTTATCATTTAAACTAGGGTATCTTGAAGATCTTGAGGCGTTAATGCTTGATGAATAACTATTATTAAAAAATTCTTTTTTAATCCCAATAGATGGTGATATAGGAGCAAATTTATTATTTATTAATTCTTGTCTGAAAGAAATATGATAAATAAGATTGTTTTTATTTTGTTCCCATTTTATATAAGCTGAAGATATTAATTGCTTGGCCTCGTTAGAGTAATAATCACTTTCTGCATTATCAAACCTATTCATTAAATATATTTGAAGTTTTGCTTTTTTTTCTGAAAAATATCTCGCTGTATTATAATTAAAATGTTTAGAATCCACATCTATATAAGAGTTTATATCTGAAATTGTATCAATGTAATTCATGATATCATTTATAAAGGCAAGATTAAAGTTATGTATCCAGTTTTTAGCAATATGTTTGTAATTTAATTTACTTCTAAATTGCTTATCAATTTGATATTCATTTCTTGAAGCTACTCCAATTATACTCGGAATTTGTCTATAGCTATCGGTATAATTTAGAACTAAATTTAAATTGTTATAATTATTAAATTTAATAGAGCTCTTATGAAAAAAAATCTCTCGTTTTACACTTGCATTTTCTCTTTTTTTATATGATTCTTCTGGCGATGAAGTGTCAAAATAAAGAAAATCATTTTTAGAATTAGAAATGCAATAACCTGTAAATGAAGCTAGTTTTTTTATATTATAATTGGCATTTATTGATGATTGTAATTTTCCAAAAGAACCAATGGCTTGATTAAAACTTATATAATTTTTATTTTTTTGTGTCTTAACTGAAAACATACGTAATGAACCTCCAATGCCTCCAAAACCACTTGATAGCCCAGCGCCACCAGTTTGAATAATAATTTCATCATAAAAAGCATTAGAGAATAATGATAAGTCAGTCATGCCTAAGCTTGCAGAATTAATAGGAATATCATTCCAATATATTTGTGTTTGATTAGCTCCAGCACCTCTAATTGAGATAGTTGCTAGATTCCCTGATCCGTATTGCTTTACAAAAACACTAGAATTTTTTGATAGAACATTGTCTATTGTTGAGCTATTAAGTTTTGTAATATATAATGGATCTATCGTTTTAAATGAATATGTTTTAGATGGGTTAGATATTATCTTTTCTAATACAATATGTTCTTTCAAAGTGTCTGCTTGCGCAATTACAGAAAGAGATAAATTGAGTAAAATAAATATGTTTATTACCTTGTACAAAAACTAATTTTTCTAAAGTTTGTAAGAATCCAGGTAATTATTAACAGAGTTTTATTTTGAATAAAAACTAAGTTGCTTTTTACCCGAAAGCTAAGTTTTTTGATTGTGGCAGGTCTTCTGACTTACTTTAAAATGCTCCTTCCCATTGAGTTCAACAGTGGATTTGTGCATTAATTTATCCTTTTTTAAAAGAATAAAAGCTTACAGCTGCGGGAACAGTCTAGGATTTTTTAGTATTTACTTACTAAAGCACCTAATTCCCTTTTAATACCAATTGTGATAATTGATAACCAAAATCTGCACAAATATAGATAAATAACTTAATGTTTATGTGTTGTTAGATATTTCTTTAATTATTATTTTATGATTTTGTTTGAGAGTTTCTAATATTATTTTTGATTTACTCCTAGCAACAGAAATATGCATATTACAATTTGTTTGAAAATCAGTATTTATTATTTTAATATTATGTTCTTTAATTAATCTCATTATGTTATTCATATGTGTGTAATCAAAGAATATTTGATACATATTTTGTATTTTTTTAATTCTAAAATTAGAATTATTTATTGCCTCAATTGCTGCAGATTTATATGCCTTTATTAATCCAGGCACACCAAGTTTTGTCCCTCCAAAATATCTGACAACAATAATTAAAATATTTGTTAAATCATTAGATTGAATTTGTCCTAGTATTGGTTTTCCTGCTGTAAAAGAAGGCTCTCCATCATCATTGGTTCTCCATAATGATTTGTCAGGCTTAAGCACATATGCATAGCAAAAATGTTGAGCAGAACGTTCAAGCTTTTTAACTAAAGCTAATTTTTTCTTTTACATTTTGTTCAGAATGGACAATAAATGAGTAAGATAAAAATTTACTACCTTTTACTTTAAAGGTGCCTGATGATTCAAAAACTAGTTCTTTATATGTATCATCATCGGCGATGTTATATTATTTATTCTCTGCAGGAACAGTAATCTCTTTAAGAACTAAGAATTGCTTCTGTGCAATAGTGAATCCTCCAAATATAACTCCTGAGAATAATAAATCTCCTATTATAGTATTTTTGAAAAATGGAATGCCCATAGTATAACATTCAATTAATCCTGTAAATGACAAAGGATAAAAATTACCTTGTGTCCAAACTGCAAAATTTGTTATAATGAAAAATAGTATTGAGGAAGTAATAGTAGCTAAAAAAATATTTATGAAATTCATTTTTTTTATTACTGTTCCTAAAATCACCACTAATACAAAGCTCCCATACACTGCCCACATAGAGCTGTGAAATCCAATAAACATATCAGAAATAAATAGAGCTAAAATAGGCACTAATAAAGCCATCTTTTTATCCTTTAAGTAAACACCTCCAAATAATGCCATAGCCGCAATCGGTGATAAATTTGGAATAGTAGAAAAGAAAATGTTTAGTAGGCCAAGGCCAATAATTATAAGAGAAATGACAAGTAATCTTGTGTTATTTATAATTTTCATCTTTATTTTATAATTTTCGTGTATTTTGTATAATAAAATACAAAAATAAGAGAATTTTTCCTTTATCACCATTTATTTTCTTAAATTTTTAACGCTCCAGCTTCTATTTTTAATTACAAAATATAAGATATAGCTTATTAATTAATTAATAGTAATTCAATATTCATTGTGAATAGAATTATGCTAAGGCATGTTGATTAATAATAAATAATCTGAATTTTTACACTTGTATAAAATAAACTATGGAGCAAAATAATAAATTAGGTCTTTTTCCACTTAGAATATTTCTTCTGCCTGGAGAACAAACTACCTTACATATTTATGAGCCCAAATACTTGCAACTTGTTAAGGAATGTTATACCAATAATGAAGTATTTGGAATTCCATTTCAAGGCAAAACAACTTTGAGTGAATATGGTAGTGTTGTTAAAATAGTTCAAATACTAAAAAAGTATAATGATGGATCAAGAGATATTTTGATTGAATGTGCTTATAATTTTAAGATAAATAATTTCGAAGCAAAAAAAGATGATAAACTCTATCCTTCAGGAAAAGTTTCCATATTAGATGATATAAATTTTACTCCAAATAATACATTAGTAATTAAAGTAAGCTCATATTTGCAAGTCTTATTAGACAAAGATATTACTGTTGAAATGAATGATTTACTCTCTCCAAATAGCATGATAAATATTATGAATTTAAATGATAATGAGAAACTTAGATTTATATCATATAGCAATGAAAAGAAAAATGAATTCTTTCATAAAAAAATAAAATTTATGCAAATACTATTAAATCAAGAGATTAAAGCCGAAAAGAATTATTATTTGAATTAGTTAATTTTTATTAGATAACTTTCTTTTGTACAATCGTCTATTTTAAAATTCTCACTAATTCTATATCCTAGAAGCCAAATAATTTTATTATTACTTAAAATAACATAAACTTCATCTTTTTTATATAAAGGAACTTTATTATCTATCAAAAAATCGCTTATTTTTTTTTGTCCTTTCATTCCAAAAGGATTAAAGTAATCGCCCTGTTTCCATTTTCTCAGAGTTAAAGGAAATGTTAGTTTATTAATGTCAAAATAAGCAATGTTAGAATCTTTTTTTATGATTATTGGCATTTTTTTACTTGAGCATAATAGAGAAAAAGGATGCTTTATAGATTGGTTTTTTTTTAATAAATAAGATTTATCATTTCTAAATTTGTTTTTTTTTATTACCCAAGTGTCTCTGTCTATATATATTGTAAAATCGGCATTAAATATTACTTTCCCGCTTTGATGTTTTTTATTTATTAAATTGTTAATTTGAGAATGAGAGAAACGAAATCTTGAAAAATAATGATACCATAAATCTAATGAAAGATTATTATTGCTATCAATAATGATACTTTCATGTTTATGTGTAATAAAAGGTGCTATTTTTTCGTCTAGCAGAGTGATTAGTAATTTATAATCTTTTTGCAATAATCCTATAGTTTTTTTAAGGCCATTTTCAGCATTTGAAAATCTATTTTCCACTGCTGGATATATTTTGTTTCTTATATAATTTCTATCATATTTTGTATCTTTATTGCTACTGTCATTACTAAAAGGAATGTTATTAACTTTTGAATAATTAAGGATTTCATTTTTATTTACTGAAAGTAATGGTCGAAGAATATTGTTATTTTTATTAGGTATTCCATTTAAGCCTAATATTCCAGTCCCTCTAAAAGAGTTAATAAAAAAAGTTTCTATATTATCCTGATTATGATGTGCAGTAATTATGTAATCAAAATCTAATTTTTCTACTAAGGTTTCAAAAAATCTATATCTAATCTCTCGAGCAGAGCTTTGAATGTTTAATTTGTTTAGTGATGAGTATTCTTGGGCGTTATTATAGTGAACATATAATGGAATGTTATTTTTATTGCAAAAATATTCTACTAATGAAGTTTCATTTTCACTTTCTATACCTCTCAGCATATAATTTACATGAGCAGCACCTATATTAAGACCTAATTTCTTTGTTATAAATAAACAGCTCATGGAATCTACTCCACCCGAAACAGCAATAAGAAATTGGGCATTTATATTTATTTTATTTTCTAAAAGAAATGATTTAAATATAGATTCTAGTTTTTTCATTTACATGCATCTAAAATAGCCTGGGCCTTAATAAGTGTTTCTTCATATTCTTTTTCCGGACAAGACTCCATTGTAATAGCTCCACCAGTAAAAAATGAAAGATAAGAGTTGTTTTTGTTATAAATAAGTGTCCTTATAACAACATTCAAATCAAAATCGCCATTTGGTAAAATTACACCAATAGACCCTGAATACAAAGCTCTTTTCGTGTTTTCGTATTTGTCCATTAATTGCATAGCTTTTATTTTAGGAACTCCGGTCATTGAGCCCATTGGGAAAGTTGCTTTTATGATATCGGTAAATGAAACATTTTCTTTTAATTCACATTTAATAGTAGAAATTAATTGATGTATGTTTTTGAAGCTATTTAATTTACAAAGAGAATCGACTTTAACTGATGATTTTTTAGCTATTTTACTTAAATCGTTCCTTACCAGGTCTACAATCATAATGTTTTCACTTCGTTCTTTTTGACTGTTTTGAAAATTTATAACAGCTTGCCTATCTTTGCTTTTGTTAATTAGTTTTTTTGCAGTGCCCTTAATTGGCTGAGATATTAAAGTTGAACCTTTTTTAAGTAAAAACCTCTCTGGACTTGCAGATATTATCTGATGGTGTTCTAAATCAGCATAAACTGAGAATGGAGCCTCTGTAATAGAATCTAATTTCTTATAAACTTCTAATGCATTAAAATTAATAGCTTTAGCATTCCAAGAATAACAAAAGTTGGTTTCATATATATCTCCCTTTTGTATATGGTTTTTAATTTTAGATATTTTCTCTAGATATTCCTTTTCGCTAAATTCAGGGTTAAATAAAATTTTATTTTTGTTTTTATAATTAAGGTTTATTTTTTTTTCTGAATCATCTATATTTTTAGGAACTATTAGATGAACTAAAGGAAAGTCAGTATGATCTTTATTTTTAGAGTTTAAGTTTTCAATATTATTCTTTAGATCATAAGATAAGAAAGACAATATTGTTTTGGAAGAATTATCAGATAAAAAGCTTTCTATTTTAGAAAATATATTTTTTGATTTTGAATATAGTTTTAGTTCACTATCAATTCCTGAATATATTTTCTTATTAAGAATAACAAACATAGCTGCTTTTAAAAATGTTTTTTTAGAATTATTTTCTGAAGATTTTCTGCCCAGTGATCTTCATCATTTAAGGAAGGGACAAGTTTAAGGGTCTCACCACCGTGTTGTTTAAAAAGTTTTGAATATTCCTCTGAAATTTCTATTATAGTTTCTAGACAATCTGCTGTAAATGCAGGAGACGCTACTAATATTTTTTTCTTCCCTTTTTTAGCAAAATCTACAAGGACATTGTCAGTATAAGGTTTTATCCATTCTGATTTTCCAAGTCTTGATTGAAAACTAGACGAAAAACTGCCTTCTTCTAAATTTAAAGCTTTAGCAATTTGTCTTGTTGTTGCATGGCAAGTTGCCTTATAACAATATTGATTATCATCATTTATTTGAGTTTCGCAGGAATGATTTTTACATCTCGTATTATGTAGATGCCCTTTTTCTAAATGCCTTTCAGGCAATCCATGATATGAAAAAAGTATATGGTCATAAGTTTTCAGATTAAATCTATTAATTTGATGGCAAACACTTTTTATAAAATTATCATCATTATAGAATTGTTTTATAACTTCTAGTTTTGGCATTCCTTTGAGTGAATTAATAATTTTTTTTGTTTTTAGTATTGTTGACTCTGTAGTAGAACTAGCATACTGAGGGTATAGTGGAACAAGTATAATTTTTTTATAGTTTTTAGCTTTTATTTTTTTCAGCTCTTTTTTTAATGAAGGATTGCCATATCTCATAGCAAATTCTACATTAAAATTTTCAGACATTATGTTATTTAATTTTTTTTGCAAATTTAATCCATATATTAATAATGGAGATTTGCCATTTGAGATAGAAAATAATTTTTTATATTCTTTTGCTGATTTTCTTGCCCTGAAAGGAACTATAATAAAGTTAACTAAGAATGTTCTAGCAAAGAAATTTATATCAATAACTTTAGGATCATTTAGAAATTGAGTCAAATATTTCCTTACATCTTTAGTTTTTGGACTATCTGGAGTTCCAAGATTTACTAGTAAAACACAAGTTTTTTGGTTAAACATTAGATAAGTTAAATATGTATAGGCCTTTTGCCTGTAGCATCTAAAGCCGCTTCTTTCATAGCTTCGCTATAAGTGGGGTGGGGATGACATATTCTAGCTATATCTTCAGCGCTAGCTCTAAATTCCATAGCAACAACAGCTTCCATTATTAAATCAGCAGCTCTTGGAGCAATAATATGCACGCCAAGAACTTCGTCAGTTGTGGAGTCAGAAATAATCTTTATAGTTCCCATAATGTCCATAGATGCTCTCGCTCTACCTAGAGCTCTTATAGGAAACTGTCCAACATTATATTTTATACCAGAATCAATAACTTGTTCTTCAGTTTTCCCGACAGAAGCAACTTCTGGCCATGTATAAACTACGCCTGGTATAAGATTATAATTAATATGAGGCTTTTCACCTTTTATATTTTCTACTACAAAAACACCTTCTTCTTCAGCCTTATGGGCGAGCATTGCTCCTTTTATAACATCGCCAATTGCATAGATATTTTTTATATTTGTTTGTAAAGAGCCATTAACTTCAATTCTTCCGAACTTATCAGTTTTCACTCCAATATTTTCTAAGCCTAAACCCTCAGTGTAAGGTTTTCTGCCAACAGCAACTAAACAATAATCTCCTTCAAATGTTATTTCTTTATCTTTTTTATCTTTAGCAATTACTTTAACTATATTTCCTTTATTAATAACCTCCTTAACTGTGTGCTTTAATGAGAATTTAAAACCCTCTTTTTTAAGAACCTTTGTTAATTCTTTACCTAGAGTTTTGTCCATGCTTGGAAATATAGAGTCTGCATATTCTATAACACTAACTTTTGAGCCTAACCTAGCATAAACAGATCCTAATTCTAAACCAATAACCCCACCTCCAATTATGATTAAATTTTCTGGAATTTCTTTTAAACTTAAGGCTTCGGTAGAAGTTATTATTCTTTTACCATCAGGCTTCATAGATGGGAAAAAATTTGGTTTTGAACCAGTTGCAATAATTATTTTAGAACTATTAATTATTATTTCAGTTTTACCTTTAACACTTATTTTATTTTTATCTATAAATGAAGCTGTACCTTGAATAACATCAATTTTATTTTTTTTCATTAAAAACTTAATACCATCACAAGTTTGATTAATTACTTCATTTTTTCTTTCCATCATCTTAGAAAAATCAAGCTTTGGGGCATTAATTATAATTCCATGTTTATCAAAATTATGTTTGGCAGAATGAAAATGTTCGCTAGAATCAAGTAGTGCTTTTGAAGGAATGCAACCTACATTTAAGCAAGTGCCTCCTAGTGTAAAGTGTTTTTCTATAATAGCTGTTTTTAATCCTAATTGCGCAGCTCTAATTGCAGCAACATATCCTCCTGGTCCTGAACCAATAATAGTTAAGTCGTAATTAGTCATAGTTATGTTTTTAATGAGATCTTTAAAAAAAAAGTTTGCAAAATCAGCATTTATATCTTACTTGCTTGTTTCTGCAGAACTATTAGTTTTGTTAAGGTAAACTTCAGATAAATCTAAATTCATCATTGAGTTAAAGAAGAAGTTTTTTAGTGAAGATGTATATAACAAATAGTCTTCTTGATACCATAATATCATAATGGGAGCATCTTCCATTAATATTTTTTCTGCTTGAGAAAAAGCATGGCACCTTTCTATATCTTTAAGATGATGTAAGCCTTTCAAATATAAAGAATCAAAGCTTGAATTTGTATATCTTGTTGTATTTGGGTATGAAGCTTCCTCAATTGACTCAGGAACAGATGCGCCATAAAATATGCTTAAAAATGATTCTGGTGATGGATAATCAGCTACCCAAGCAGAACGGAACATTTCTGATTTTCCATATTTAGAATGTTCTAATTTTTCTTTAAAACTAACTTGCTCAAATTCAATAGAAACATTTAATGTGTTATAAAGTTGTTGTTGAACTTCCTCAGCAACAGGTAAATGAAGGTTTCCTCCTAAGTTAAGTTCTAAACGTACATTAGGAAAGTTTTCTCCATTAGGGTAGCCAGCTTCAGCCAATAGTTTTCTTGCTAATTCAGGGTTATAATCATAGCCTTTTATTTCATCATAATTATAATTACTAAATAGATTAACAATAGGGGTTATTCCTTTCCTTCCTATATTGCCTTGTCCGTTAAGAGCATTGTCTAGTATTTTTTGTCTATCTATAGCGTAGTTGAAAGCTTTTCTTACTCTAATATCGTTAAAAGGCTTAGTAAGTATGTTAAATTCGTAATATTGGGTTGCTAGTTCTGGTTTTCTTCCCAAAATTGTTTTTGGAGGGCTATTATCTGATTTTTTAAAATCATTAATGCTTTCTGATACAACAACAGCAATTTCATTTGCAGGTAAGCCATGAATTAAGCTTAATTTATTATTCTTAAAACTTTCTAACTCTTCTGTTTTGCTTAATCCAAAGTGGAAATGGACAGAATCTATATATGGTAATTTGTTTCCATATGTATCATATAAATAGTAGTTTTCATTAAATACTAAATATAAATCTTGTAATTCGTTTTTTGACTCTGTAAACTTAAAAGCACCAGTCCCCACCTTCATATCAATACCATAAGCCTCATAAGCTTCTTTTGCTATAACTGATAAGTTGGGCATAGCTAGTGTAAAAATAAATGAATATAATGGTTTTTCTAGTTTAATAATTAAAGTGGTATCATTTATAACTTCTATACCTTTAAGTTCAGAAGCATTTTTATTAAATAATGCTGTTGTGCCAATTATTTTATTGTTAATCATATTGTATGAATTCTCAAATTCAGGATTACACAACAGTTCTAAAGAAAATTTAAAATCTTGAGCTGTAACTTTTCTACCTTTTCCATTTTTAAAGCAAGGGTCATCATGAAAAAAAACGTTATTTCTTAAATTAAAAGTATATTGCGTTTCATCTTCATTAATATCCCAGTCTTTAGCTATTGAAGGTAATATAGATAAATCTTTAGTGTCAAATTTTACTAAGCCGTTATGAATTTGAGAAACTATTTTAGCAGATGTAACATCAATAACTTTAGCCGGAAAAATTGAAGTAAATGATTCGTCTTCAGACAAATTAAGTATTCCGCCATATTTAGCATTGCCATTAATTATTTCACGAACAATAATATCATTTTCAATATTTTCAGATTCTGAATTGCATGCTAAAAAGATAAATGTTATAAAAAGGTACAGTAAGTTGTTTATTATTTTCATAGTATTAGTAGTCTTAAATCATATTGAAAATTACTTAAAGTAATGTTCTAATAAGCATTTTAATTGACAAATATAACTACTCATTTGTATAAAAACAGAAATTTATTAAGAAAATAACAATTTTATTGTATTTTTATTATAATTTTTAAAAAAATAATAATTAATATTGTCATTAACAAATAAAATATTAGTTTTGCTATTCAAATGAAGAACACAATAATTATAACATTAGTATTAATGTCAACGCTTGCATTTTCGCAAGGTAATGAAACAAGCATTATTCATGAAGGACATTATCAAGGAAAGAATTTATATGTACAAAATCCTTTTTCAGGTTCTGGCGTAGGTTTTTGTGTAATTGCAGTTTATGTAAACGGTGATGTTACAACAGATCAAGTAAATTCAAGTGCATTTGAAATAGATTTTTCAAATCTTGACTTAAAAGTTGGAACCCCTGTAACTGTTAAAATACAGCATAAATTAGATTGCCAGCATCAGCCTAAAGTTCTAAATCCTGAAGTGTTAAGACCTAGATCTACATTTGAGATTTTAAGTATAGAGGTGTCAGTCTCTGATGAAATACTTAGGTGGAAGGCTGTAAATGAACAAGGTAAATTAACATATATTATTGAACAGTATAGATGGAATAAATGGGTTAAAGTAGGAGAGGTAGATGGAGTAGGTATAGGTGATTCAAAAGAACATGATTATGAATTTAAAATATCAGCCCATTCAGGTGAAAATAAATTTAGAGTTAAACAAGTAGATTATACAGGGAAACCAAGATTTTCTCAAAGTGCTACATATACAGATCCAAATTTAGCAAGCATATCGATTGCTAATCCTAAAGTGAAAAATAATTTAGAATTTTCAAATGAAACTTTATATGAAATTTATGATACTTATGGCAACCTTGTAAAAAAAGGATTTGGTAAAGCTATAGATATTGTAAATTTAAAGAAAGGGCTTTACTACGTAAATTATGATGCATCTACGGGCGATGTTATCAATAAAAAATAATTTACAGCTTATATTTTTTCAATCAAAAAAATAGAACATATTGGAATAGCGGTAAAGGATATGAAAAAATCTATTGCTCTATTTGAAACAATATTCAATAAAAAACATTATAAAACAGAGATAGTAGATTCCGAATCTGTAAGCACCTCATTTTTTCAAATAGGAGATAATAAAATAGAACTTGTTTCTGCTACAAATAATTCTAGCCCAATAGCAAAATTTCTGAGTAAAAATAGAGAAGGAATGCATCATGTTGCTTTTGATGTAGAGAACATTAAAAAAGAAATGATAAGATTAAAACAAGTTGGAATCAGATTACTTAATGAAACTCCAAAAAAGGGCGCAGACAATAAACTAATATGCTTTTTACATCCAAAAGATACAAATGGAATTCTTATTGAATTATGTCAAGAGATAGATAGGAAATAATATATAAAATATGTTGCTAGCTATCATTTATGAAATTTAATGTTATAATATTTGTATTTCACTTGTTATTAACAAATTTAATAAGTGGCCAAATAGCTTGTTCTTGGTTTGGTGATAACCCTAATACAAATTCAGAACAAATATATTCTAATATTTGTGAATGTAAAACCCTTGACTTTTTGAAACTAAAAGATACCAAAATTCAGGCAAATTTCTTTTCTAAATTAGATTCAATAAGAAAAGTTCAATATCCGAATAATGACCAAGAGACTTCTATAATGGTCGACATAAA
>Ga0163108_10002697_pt1 | contig 12794 bp, 7 predicted proteins | sample Fk1155metaG_FD_109644 | JGI IMG/M metagenome (GOLD analysis project Ga0163108, IMG submission 109644) | Marine microbial communities from the Central Pacific Ocean - Fk160115 155m metaG | ecosystem: Environmental > Aquatic > Marine > Oceanic > Photic zone | place: The Central Pacific Ocean...
CAGCTCCAGTACCTACTACTGCAGCTGCAGAACCATAGGTTGCTATTTTTTGTAAGTCCATGTAATAAATAGGCACTCCCTCTATTTACTAAATAAAATATAGCAAATACCTGGTTATAAAGAAGATGCCTCTTAGTCGTCTGCAAAATTTCCTTAAGAGTGTCAGGGGAAATATTTTATATGTTAACCCGAACGATCTAGATGCGACTGATAGTATCGAGAATCAGGGTAACTCACTGACACGCCCATTTAAGACTATTCAACGTGCTCTTGTTGAAGCGTCTAGATTTTCATATCAGACTGGACTGTCAAACGATAGGTTTGCACAGACAACAATTTTATTGTATCCAGCGGAGCACGTAATTGATAATAGGCCTGGATATATCGCTAACGATGGTGGCGGTGGAACAGCAGAATATACAAGCAGAGCGGGCACCACAGGTCTGGCCATATCTCCATTTGATTTAACATCAAATTTTGATTTAGAGTCATCAAGTAACGTATTATATCAGTTAAACAGTATTAATGGTGGTGTTATTGTTCCACGTGGTACTTCTATTGTTGGATTAGATTTAAGGAAAACAAAATTACGTCCAAAGTATGTACCAGATCCAGAGAATGATAATATTGAAAAATCTGCTATATTCAGAGTAACTGGTGGATGTTATTTCTGGCAGTTTAGCATGTTTGATGCTAATCCAAATGGACAAGCATATAAGGATTATACTACAAATACTTTCTTACCTAACTTCTCACACCACAAACTAACTTGTTTTGAGTTTGCTGATGGTGTTAATAACATTGAAGTTAAAGATACTTATTTGAATGTAAGTAAGTCATTTAGTGACCTTGACAACTATTACTATAAAATTTCTGATGTATATGATGATGCTTCTGGTAGGCCTATCTCTCCAGACTACCCTTCTGGAAATGTTGATATTGAACCTGTTATTGATGAGACTAGGATTGTTGGACCAAAAGGTGGTTCGGTAGGTATCAGTTCTATCCGTTCTGGTGATGGTACGACTGGTAATACTACAATTAGTGTAGAGACTTCTACTGCTTTATCAGGACTCACTGTTGATATGCCTTTGCGTATCATTGGTGTTACTGCGTCCGGATATGATGGACAAAGAACTGTTAAGAGTGTAGGTAGTGGTAATACAACCTTTACATATGAAGTTGATACTATCCCAAGTACTCTTTATGAGGTTCCATCAAATGCAAAAGCAGAGTTGCAGGTTGATACTGTAAGTTCTGCATCACCTTATATCTTTAACTGCTCACTCCTTTCTGTATATGGAATGGGTGGACTTTATGCAAATGGTAGTAAAGCGAGTGGATTTAAGTCCATGGTTGCTGCCCAGTTTACTGGTATATCTTTGCAGAAGGATGTTAAGGCATTTGTTAAGTATAACACTAGTTCGGGTGTATATGATGATAGTACGACTGTAGATAATATTACTGCCGATTCATTAGCACGTTATAAACCTTCTTATAGTAACTATCATATTCGTTGCTCTAATGATGCTGTTTTACAGATTGTATCCTGCTTCGGTGTTGGATATAATGGACATTTCTTAGCAGAGAGTGGTGGTGACCAATCTATAACCAACTCTAACTCTAACTTTGGTGCTGCTGCTTTAGTTGCAGAAGGATATAAGGAAAATTCATTTTCTAGAGATGATGTAGGATATATTACACATATTATTCCTCCTAAAGAGATTACAACTACTGATGCTGCATTAGAATTTGTATCTTTGGATGTTAATAAGACTCTTAGTGTAGGCAATACATCAAGATTGTACCTTTATGACAAGACTAACGCAGACGTTAAACCAGAGACTGTATTACAAGGTTTCCGTTTAGGTGCTAAAAAAGATGATAAATTGAAGGTTTTGCTCCCTATTGCTGGAGTTACAACTGAATATAGCGCCAGAATTATTATGTATAACACTGCATATTCTTCTGACGAACCAAGTTCAGAGAAGAAATTTACTCTTGATAGGTCTGCTGTTGGTATTAACAGTATTACTAATAGTACTTTAACTTTAACTGCTGATCATAACTTCCTTGAGGGTGAGAGTGTTAGGGTTATTTCAGAAAATGGACATTTACCTGATGGTATTGATGAGAAACTAACTTATAATGTTATTAATTCTGATATTGATGCAACTTTAGATGCAAATCAGATTAAGTTAGCACAGAACGAAACAGACGCACTTGCTGATAACTTTGCTACTCTTAACAATAAGGGTGGTATTATCACTATTGAGTCTAGGGTTTCTGATAAACTTGCTGGTGATGTAGGACATCCAGTTCAGTATGATACGGGAGAAAGTCAGTGGTACGTTAACGTTGCTACTGCTGCGACAGAGAATAATATCTATTCCACTGTTATTGGATTCTCTACTGCGATAGGAACTAATACTCCTAGAAGCTATATTAATAGAAAGACTGATGATAGATCCTTACAGGATACTTTATACCGTGCTCGTTATGTAGTTCCTGCTGGTGTATCTTCTGCACGTCCTCCTATTGATGGATATGTAATTCAGGAGAGTTGTGCTGATAATGAAACTACTGCAAATATTCAGTTAGTTACCCTTACTAACTCTGTTCAGCAGCGTAATGAGACATTTATTGCGGATGCTAATTGGAATTCTAGTACTGGTATTGCTACTATTACCACTGAGAAACCACATAACTTTGAAGTTGGTGCTCAGGTTCAAATGTTGAATATTGTTAGTACTAACAATACAACTGGTGTTGGAACTTCTGGATTTAACTTTAAGAAGACGGTTACAGGTATCAATTCTGATAGATCATTCTCAGTTGCTCTTGCTGATAATCCTGGAACATTTGATAATGACACTAGTACTAGAACTATCGATCTTCCATATTATAAGAAGAAAGATAATGCATCTAATTTCTATACTTATAGATCAACTGAGATTAAAAAGCATGTTAAAGATCAACAGGATGGTGTCTATCACTTAACTATTCTGAATGCTTCGAATGCTCCTAATATCAGTCCATTCAGTACAGAGAATTTCTCTCAGAATATTACTGATTTGTATCCACAGATTGATAGGGATAATGTCGATTCTGATCCAGATTTTGCTAGAAGTTTTGCTGTACCAGATACTATTGGTAACGTATTAACTAATAATTTAAAGAAATCCATAACGAAGGAAAGTGTTATTCGTTACGGCCGAGATTCCAAAATTGGACTTGGTATTACTGATATTGTAACTGATATTGTAGTGGGAACATCTCATACAATTCATACTGATAGAGATCATGGATTGTTTGGTATTAAAGCAGTTGGACTTGGTTCTACTGGATTTGGTTATGGTAGTGGTTCTGCAGGAACTTTATATAACGCAACTTTAACTGCTATTGGTGGTTCTATCGTTGGTAAGTCTGCTACTGCTGAGATTGATGTGGATGCCATTGGTGGTATTACGTCTGTTCGTATTGTTAATCCTGGTTCTGTATTTGCTATTGGTAATACAATGGCAGTTACTGGTATTGCAACGACAACTGGATTTGTATCAGGAGATGTAGAAGTCTTAAGTATTTTTGATAATACTAATAATTCTATTGAAGTTCTTGGTGTTACATCAAATACTTATAGTTCACGTAATACAAACTATCAAGTTACTGGATATAATATAGGAGAAGAGAAGCAGTTCACAGTATCTACCGCTTCTTCAATGACAGGAGTTGGTGCTGCTAGTACTACAGGTATTGGAGCAACGGTTTGTGAACGTGCAATTATGGTGAATGCTGGCCCTGGTGTTGGTATCACATACTTTGTATATGATTATCTAAGTGGTATTGCTACTGTAGGTTCTGGTAATACTTCTCATGGACTTGCTGTTGGTAATGTTCTTAACTTTACTGGTTCTGCTCATACAGCATACACTGGAAACTTCAGGGTTAGTGAGGTTGTAGGTGTAACCACATTTAAGATTAATGCCGGTGTTGGTACAGAATCACCAACAGAGACTGGATTTGGAACATTTATTGCTCTGAAGAAAGGTTATGCTGCAAATGATGGTGCTATTTCACTGGAAAATGAGAATTTAAGTTCCAGAATGGTTCCAATTCTTTCTGGTATTACTACAACACTGAATTCTGCAGTTTCTACTAAGACTGGAACATCTATTGAGGTTACTAATTCCTTTAATAGTGGTATTCAACAAGGAGATTATGTTCAGATTGATGAAGAGATTATGCGTATCGCCACAGTTCCTGTTGGTGGTACTGATGCCGTAACGGTTCTTAGAGGACAGTTAGGTACAAGAAGAAATACACACGTAACTTCTTCTGTTGTTAAAGTTGTATCTCCAATAGCAACAGAATTTAGAAGGAACTCTATCCTTCGTGCTTCTGGACATACATTTGAGTATGTTGGATGTGGCCCAGGTAACTACTCAACTGCCTTACCAGATAAGATTGATAGGGTACTGACTTCTAAGGAAGAACTTCTTGCTCAGTCAGTTAAGAAGAGTGGTGGTGTTAATGTCTACACAGGCATGAATGATAAGGGTAACTTCTATGTTGGTAACAAGAAAGTTAACTCTACTACTGGACAGGAAGAGGTTGTTGATGCACCAATTGCAACTGTAACTGGTGAGGACTTAGATATTGCATCAGGTGTAGCAGTGGGACTTGATGTCATCACTCCACTTGAAGTAACTGTCAGTCGTTCACTGAAGGTTGAAGGTGGAACAGATGCTAACATCATCTCTGAATTTGACGGTCCAGTTCTATTCAATAAGAAAGTAACTTCACTTGGTTCAGGTGGAGTTGAAGCGAACTCCTTCTTTATTCAGGGTAATGCTACTGTTGCTAGAGAAGTTACAGTTATTAACACTACACCTACTGTAAACGGAAACCCTGGAGATATTAAGTTCTTCAGCGATCCTAGTAGTGGTGGAAGTGTTGGTTGGGTATTCACAGTTGAGAATGGATGGAGGAAGTTTGGTGATGTAAGTATGTCTGCTACGTCAGATATCAGCATCTTCGATCAGGTTGGTATTGGAACTACGACACCAAATGCTAATGAACTTCAGATTGGTTCTGGTTCAACAGTTATTGTTTCTGCTGCTGGTTCACTAGGTGTTGGTGTTACTTCACCTGTCTATAAGTTAGATGTTTATGGTGATGTTAATGCAACTGGATTTGTAACTGCGGGAACATACCTCTATGGTGATGGTTCAAGGATTAATAACCTACCAACTGACTCTGAGTGGAGTAGTACTGATGCGGGTATTAATACTATAACCACAGATGTGGGTATAGGAACAACTAATCCTGGATACAGTCTTGAAATTCGTGGTGGTGCTTCTGGTAATAGTGGTGATTTATATGTACTGGGACAATCAGAATTCGTTGGGGTTGTTACTGCAGCGAGCATCATTGCTACAGGATTGACTGCTACAGATATTAATGTTCAAGATAGTGATGGATTGATAACTGTTGGTGTGGCCACAGTTAATGAATTCCTATATGTTGGTTCTGGTGGAACGATGATATACACTGATACTGACGGTAAGGTTGGTATTGGATCATCTACGATTGATAATCAAGCAACAATTGATATTGGTGCAAGAACAAAACTAAATGATTACTTTGAGAAAGTTACTACAGCATCTTCTTCTAGTGGTGTTCTTACATTAGACTTGAATAAGAGTAGGACATTTGATGTTACTACTTCAGAAGCGATTACAGAATTCGTTCTTTCTAATAGACTAGATAGTGACGACCACACTACATTTACTGTTAAGATACAGCAAGGTTCCACTCCTTACGCGGTTGGTATTAATACCTTCAAGCAGACTAGTGGAGGTACTGCAATTCCAATATCTTGGAGTGGTGGAGTTGTTCCTTCAGTAGTTAGCGTTGGGTTAAAGACTGATATTTACAGTTTCCAAACATTTGATGGTGGTGCTTCACTCTTTGGCGTAGTTGTCGGACAGAACTTCTCATGAGTCAGAACTTCTCTAGGGGATTAGAGAACGAATATCTAGTTCCTTATATTACATTTTCTAGTAGCCCAACAGGTTCGGTACTTGCTGGTGGAGGAACTACCACACTTACAGCAGTAGCAACGGCTTCTACTGGTATTGGGTATTTAAAATATAGATGGTATGCTGATGATGTTCTGAGTGGTGGTATAACTACTGCGCTCTCTGGGGTTACTACTTCCCGCGATTTTACTTTAGATTATAGTGGAAGTTCTTTTACAAGAGATGTAGATTATAAAGTAAGTGCAGAATGGGTTCCTGATAACCCAGGGTTAATTGTTTCGCATGGTACACCAGGTGTAGGTGCTACTGGTGTTGGTTTAGGACAATCTATTAGTGGATATTCACCTTCTGGAGAAACATTTTCTAGTGTTGGTATTGTAAGTGTTTCCTCTGCAATTACAGCAAGTCTTGTTGCTATTGGAACTCAACCGGTTGGATATAATACATCAGCATATAATCAATCTAGAACTTTAGAAGTCAATGCCACTATTGCAAATGGTGATAACAGTGGACTTGTTTATGTGTGGAAGTCTGGTAGTACTGTAGTTTCTGGTGCTACTACTAGTGCATATACATTTACTCCAGGTTCTGTCGGAATTAATACTTATACAGTTACAATTTCATATCCAACAGATACTTTGGTACCTAGTGTAACAAGTGATAATATCATTGATAATTCTACTGATTTATCACAGAAGGTAAGGTTAGAATTTTTCCCAGCAGGTGCAGAAAAGGTTGCTAGTAGTTCTGATTATAAGATAGTTTCTACTGAAGTAAATCTTAATGATCATTCTGATGGATTAAAGATAGATATTGATTATGCACATAGTATTATTGGTACTCGTAATACATCAGTATATGCTTGGGATAATTATTATTATGTAAGTATGCATGCAATAGAGGATGATTTGACTATTGATATGGAATTGGGAGGAGCAAGAGGAGCAAATTATGATTTAGAAGGAACTTCCCTTAAGGAGGGTGGAAAGGGTGGATGGATGGTACTTCAGGGAACCATGAAGCAGAATGAAGAATTTGTTGGAATTGCTGCTACTATGAACCATAATCAACCTGATCTAACTGATAGACCTCCTACGGTAATTTATGAATTAGGAAGTGTGATTGGTATTGTTGGTAATGGTGGAGCTGCTGGTGATGTGTCAGCGGGTGGCGATGGAGGTGCTGATACTAGTGGAGAATCTTCTGCTAATGGAACGGCAGGTGGTGTGATGTATACATCTAATACTCTTTCTGTAGAAGGAGATAGTTCACTTCCTGGTAGAGCATCAAGATGTCCTAAGGGTAGTAGTTTTTATCAGAATAGATATGGTGCTTGTGAAAGTTTTAATGAGAAACTTCGTGATTCTGATGGAGTTGAATATCCTGTTGTAACTAATAGTATTAATTCAGATATCACTCGTGGATTTAAGATGACAGAGACTAATATTATTAATGGTGGTGGTGGTGTTGAGCAATCTATTCGCCAAGGTGATGGTGGATCTGGTGCTACTGGTGGTTGGGATGGACCCAATGGAAACACTGGTGGTGGTGATGGCGGCGGCGGTGGTTCAGGATATTACGGTGGTAATTGGACTAAACTTATTTCTTTAACTGGTGGTAATGATGGTTCGGTAAGAACATATGAATATGGTACAGATGTGAGTCAATCTGTCACTACCGATAGTGATGGATTTGGATATATTCGTCTCTTTGGTAGAGGTGGTAGTGTTGGTAGTAATCCTTTAGTTGGAGATTACACCATCAATGTTGAAAGAAATCCTAGTGCTGTAACAGTTGATGGAGTTTATCTTGATTTGACAGATTTTCCTTCAGATAAGGAGGTTTTAGTACGATTTACACGTAAAAATTCTAATTTCTCAAGAAATCTTACTTTGGCGCTGTATACTGCTGGAACTTATGCATATGCTTTACAGGAGAGTTCTGATATTTCCAATCTAGGATTAGGGACTCAACTCTTAACAATTTTGAATAATCAAACTCAAACTGAGGAGTGGGTGACAGGTGGATCACGTTATTCATTCCGTACTGCTGATAATGATGGAACTTCATCTACTAATATTTCTGCGCTCTTTATAGGAGGCGAAGCATATGGTACTGGTGGTACTGGTTCGGGTGGAGAATTTGATTTAACAGTTTTAGGTGGTGAGAGTAGTAGCAGTGCAAATAATAGTGGTACGAATGCTGATTTGCGTGTGAGCATTAGTATTCAAGGTATTAGGGATACGTAGTCCTAATTTGTATAAATAATAAGGCAAACGGGGGGACAGTGAACTCCAATGGCGGTAAGTAGAAATTTTGTAGTCAAAAATGGCCTGCAGGTCAATACCAGCCTTCTGTTTGCAGATGTTGATAACCAACGAATAGGTATTGGTTCTACCCAACCTAACAATGTCCTGGACGTTGTTGGTGGGATTGCTGCTACTGATATTCAACTATCTGGATTTGCTACTGCAGCACAATTCAGTGGTCCAAGTGGACATAGTGCTATAGTTGGCAGCGGTTTATCTGTTGCTGGAATAACAACTCTCGCTGGCAGCGGTGGTATTACCACTACTGGTGGCGATTTGTACGTTGGTGGTGATTTATACATCAACGATGATTTAGTCTTTGATGAAGTATCAGGTAGAGAACTTTACATCTCTGGACTTGGTACTATAAACCAGTTCACCGCTATGACGGCAAACGTCAGTGGTGCTGCTACCGTTACTGGTAACTTAGAAGTTGGGGGTAACCTTGACGTAACTGGCGATATAACGTATGATGAGGTATCAGGTAGAAACCTGAATATTTCTGGAATTGGTACTATTGCCACCGCTGCTGGTGCTTATTTTAATGTTGGTACTGGTGGTACTGTTTTTTATGCTGATAGTGATGGTACTATTAACATAGGTTCTGCAACTACAGCAGCAACTGTATCATTAAATGGAGGATCTATTCCTTCAATTGGACTTGTAATCGCACTAGGCGGTTAATAAATAATCTTAATCTGTAAAAAACAATGGCAGAAGCTTTTTCAAATTCAATAACAAAAACAGTCGGAGTTGTAACTTCATGGAGTGGAAGCACTATTGGTGTTGGTGCCACTTCTATTACAGTAACATCTAATGCTGGTATTGGGGTTTCTGATTTAGTTATTAACCAACACTTTACTGGTGGCACAAAAGTTACACAGATAGAAACGACAACGATTTATACTGATAGTAATTCGACGAATGAATCGTCAGCATCAAGTCAGGTTGTGAAGTTCCTTGGAGTGCAGACTTGTTTTACTTCTGCTGCATCAACAAAAAGCATCCTTATTGGTGGCACTTTAACCAATAATGAAAATGGTGCTATTAAAGTCTTTATTGAAACTAGGGATACATCTGCTAATGTAGATGCCAACCTAATATATAATGCTCCCATACCAGAGGGTTCGTCAATGATTATTAGTGATGCTGGTAAAACTGTACTCGAAGCAACTGATGAGCTAAGAGTTTATTGTGACACTAAAAATGGTGTCGATGTCAACTTCAGTATCCTTTCGGGTGTTAGCTAATGGCTGGGTATATTGGTAACAGTCCATCAGATAGTTCTGTTAGGATTGCTAGACAAATTTATACCACAAGTGGAGTCACAACTGACTTTACGTTTAGTTCTGGCTATGATCCAGGATATGTTGACGTATATGTAAATGGTGAGAGGCAGACTGAAGGTACTAATTTTACTGCTAATGATGGTTCTGTTATTACCATATTAAATGGTGGCGTATCATCCGGTTCTACTGTAGAATGTGCAGCATATAAAACATTCAACGTTGCTACTGTAACTCTTGGTGAAGTAACTGACGTTGATGACTTAACTATTACTGGTGAGATTACTGCTGGTAGTGGTGATATTGGTATTGCTACTATTCATTCTAGTGGTATTGATGCTGGTGTTGGTGTTATAACTGCTGCTACTTTTAGTGGAGCCTTTTCTGGTGATGGTTCTGCCTTGACAGGGATTGCATCTACTGATAATATTATCACTGGAACTGCAGCAACCTTTACTAATCAGGTAACTGTTGATAACCTTTCGGTTACTGGTGTTACTACTAGTGGTGTAGGAACCATAACGACTTCGGTTGTTGTTGGTAGTGCTGTTACAATAACTGCTACTACTATTGTAGTGGATCCTGCTGTTACTACAACTATTGATGGAGATGTTAATTTCCAAGGTGGTAACTATAATATATCAAGGTCTAGAGCAAATAGTTCTATAGATTTTGATGATAATGCTAAAGCACGATTTGGTTCGTCACAAGACCTAGAAATTTATCATAATGCTACGAACAGTGTTATTAATGATGCAGGTACGGGTGATTTATTATTATCAGTTGCTGGTTCAACTGTAGAAGAGATTAATGCTTCTGGTATTAAGATTACGGGTGTTACTACATCAACTCAATTCAAGGTTGGTACTGCAGTAACTATTAATTCTGATGGTGCTGATATCGTTGGTATTGTAACGGCAACTAGTTTTGCTGGTTCTGGTGAAAACCTAACCAATCTTCCTGCTAGTGGTGATGCAAATGACATCACTGCTTGTTTATTCATCTAAATAAAACTACAAAAGAACAGTAAAATGGCATTGAAGAAGACACAATTAATTGGCATTACGTCCGTAGTCGGTATGAGTACGGTTGGCATTTTAACTGTCGGCATTACTGACACTCAAGGTGGAGTAGGAATTGCTTCTACTTGCTTTATAAAAAGTGTTGTAATGCATAATACAGGATTGGGAACAGCGAGAGTTCAAATGTTTATGAATGAAAGCACAGTACAAAATGCTGTTGCTACTGGAGTTACAGCGAATAGATTTTTAGTTATTGACCTTGCTGCGAATGAGACATCATTCTTTGAGACTAATTACCCGATAGTAATGGCTAATTGGGGTGATACTCTTTCTGTTGCAGTTACACCTCCAGACTCCGGGGGATCAGGAATTGGATCAATGGTTAACTTCATCGTGAATGGCGATACTGACGTATAAGTGAGGGTTTAACCATGGGTATTAAATCCAATTATCCAGCAGCCTATTATTACAATATTTTTAGCGCATCAGGTACTGATGCGTCGGAGCCTTCTACACAACCTTTTGTGGCAACTGGGGGAGATGTTGTAACATCTCCTTATCCTGATAGTTCCGCTACTTATAAATGTCATATTTTTACTACTCCTGGTACTTTTGTTGTTACAGGAGATCCTAATGATGTAGAGTTCCTCGTTGTTGGTGGTGGTGGAGGAGCAGGTTCTTTCTATTCAGGAGGAGGTGGTGGCGGAGGATTCCGTTCAAGTATGACTAGCATATCTCCTGGTGGCCCTGGAACTTCAGCAGAAAGCGCACTTAGTGTAGGTCCAGGAACTCATACTGTTACTGTTGGTGCTGGTGGAGGTGGTGCTCCATATAGTAATCCTACTGCTTCTAGAGGAACGAGTGGAGCAAATTCTGTTTTTTCAACTATAACTGCCCAAGGTGGCGGTGGTGGTGGATCAGAAACTCCAACAGATGGTAGTCACTCTCCAGGTTATAATGGAGGTTCTGGTGGTGGAGGTGGTGCTGATGCTCCTAGTTCTCCTGGAGGTAGTGCTGGATACGAAAGACAGACAACAGGTACAGGATCACCTACTCCGGTTCAAGGATATCCGGGTGGTTTGTACTCAGTTGCTCCAAATGGATATTCTTCTGCTGGTGGAGGTGGTGCTGGTGGTGCTGGTGGTGATGTAACGAGCGCACCGGCAGGTGGTGGAGATGGTGGAGATGGAATACAAATTCCAGCAACTCTATTAGGACCTACTACTCCTTCTTATGGAGCAAATACTAGATACTTTGGTGGTGGCGGTGGTGGTTCAAATTATCCTCCTGGTGGTTCTGCAGGTGCTGGTGGCGCTGGTGGCGGTGGTACTGGTGGAAAGAGAACATCTCCAGGGAACGGTACAGATTCTGTTGCTGGTACAACAAACACTGGCGGTGGTGCTGGTGGAACTGCTCCTGCTGCACCTGGGGCTTCTCCTAAAGCCGGTGGTTCGGGATTTGTAGCAGTTCGTTATCAAGTTGAATAAATACATAAAAATGTTATAACCATGGGAATCCGCTCTCAAAATAATCCAGCTGCGTCTTATCTTGATAAGTGGGTAAGTACTGGTACTGACGCGTATCTGTGGACTGAACCTGCAGGATTAAGTGCTACTGGTGGTATAATTAGTGATTATGTGGGACCAAGTGATAATATATGGAGATGTCATGTTTTTGCTAATAGTGGAACGTTAGATGTAACTGCTGTTGGTGCTTATGGAAAGTACATGGAGTATGCCGTAATCGCTGGTGGCGGTGGCGGTGGTGCACAACCTGGTCCTAGTGCTGGTGGCCGTGGTGGCGGTGGTGCTGGTGGTCTTAGAACTAATTATCCTTCTCCAGAGAATTCTTGGTCTCATACTCTTCCATCTACATCGATGGAATATCCTGGAAGTGGTCCGGTAAGTTATACTATTACTGTTGGTGGTGGTGGAAGAGGAACTTACGATGGTAGTATTGCAGGCAGTGGTGGAGATTCATCGATTGTTCATCCTACTCTAAACAGTGGAACGGGTATTGTTGCAACTGGAGGAGGCGGTGGTGTAGGTGCTCCTGGAACTCCTGGTGGACCTGGTGGTTGTGGTGGTGGTGGAGCATATTCATCATCAGACGGTGGAGCAACAGTAGCATCTCCTG
>Ga0163108_10002700_pt1 | contig 12792 bp, 6 predicted proteins | sample Fk1155metaG_FD_109644 | JGI IMG/M metagenome (GOLD analysis project Ga0163108, IMG submission 109644) | Marine microbial communities from the Central Pacific Ocean - Fk160115 155m metaG | ecosystem: Environmental > Aquatic > Marine > Oceanic > Photic zone | place: The Central Pacific Ocean...
GAGTTTGAACTCGCGGTGCAGCTTCGACGTGGCGAGGAACACGTGGATGCGCCCCTTTTTGCCGGCCGGCGCGACCGCCTTTCCGGCGGCTTCGATGTCCTTGGGCACGCAGCGGGCGAGGCCTGTGACGGTTGGTCCTTTGATTTCCCGGGCGATAGTGTTGACGGCGGTAAAGTCGCCCTCACTGATCACAGGGAAGCCTCCCTCGATCACGTCCACCTTCAGTCGGGCCAACTGCCGGGCGACCTCGAGTTTTTCGCGCAGCGTCATTGATGCGCCGGGGCACTGTTCACCGTCGCGGAGGGTCGTGTCAAAAATGATGATCCGTTTTTTTTTCATGTCGTTGTTCAGTTCCGTGCTTCAACAAAAAACCCCGTTGCCACCGGCAGCGGGGTTTACGAAATGCTTGGGAACAAGTTCAAACCACAGCCGCCCGGACGCTTCCCGGAAGCGCCAGTCTCAGCAGTAGTTGGAGGCTCAAACTCGTCATCGCGCTGCAACGTATCCGCGGTGCTTGGGCAAGTCAACCGGTTTTTTGGGAACTGCGAATGAATGGTAATTCTGGTTGTAAAGCAGAGGGCACGGAGGCTCTCAGGGTTGCAGCTCCGGTGCCTCGTTTTTGTGCGGAAACGATTCAACACAAGTGTGGAAACAGAAAAAACGGCTGAGAGTCCTGATCATTGGCTGCTTACCATTTAACCGGACATGCCTTAGTCGGCCATCGAAATCGCTCAGCCTTGCACCAGCTTGGGGCTTGGCCTACGCTCCAGCCACTCGGTTTTTGTTCGATATGAAACGCTTCATTCAAACTTTCGCCTGCTCTGTTCTGGCTGTGGTCGGCCTCTCTTTGTCCGCGCTTGGCCAGGCACAGGACGATTCCCCGGTTGCCACGCTCGACCTTGAGCCGGTGCTCGAGCGACTCGATCAAGTGATCGCCGGCTTGGCCAAGGTATCTGGCAATTTGTCCAAGCTACAGAATGTAGATAGCGGCAACGTGAAGGATCAGTCGCTCAAGACCGTCTCAAGGCAGTTGGGCGACCTCAACGCCGCCGTCGAGTCGCTGACCGGCCAACTCGCCGTTCAGACCAAGGCGACCGGGGTCCAGGGTGCCGCCGCCGGTGTAGCGAACGATCTGCTCAAGCAGCTAATCTTCCTGCAAAAAGCTGCCGCAGCCAAGGCTAATCAACCCATGACCAAGCCCCAATGGGAGTACAAGTCTATCTTTGGTGACAGCCGAGTCGCACTTGAAGAGGAGATGAACCTGTTCGGCAGGGACGGCTGGGAGTTTTTCAACATCACCTCTTTTGGGCGTGGGACCGCCGCGTTTGCCCGACGGCCTGCCAAGTAAACGACGCCATCGTGCCAATCGATCATTGACCCACCGTTATTGAAACCGTTCACTACCCGTTTTTCGCCACATGTCAGAATCTGTACCCGTAATTGAAACCGAACCGGCCGCTGTCAACAGTGGCGCGGACACTCCCAGCGACAGCGACGTCGTTGTGATCGACGAGTTGCGGTCGACTTACGACCGCATGAAAGCTGAGATGGCCAAAGTCATCATCGGCCAGGACGAGGTCGTCGAGCGGCTTCTGATCTGCATCCTCTCCCGTGGCCACGCGCTGCTCATGGGCGTGCCCGGCCTGGCCAAGACGCTCATGGTCAACTCGCTCTCCAAGGTGATGTCGCTCGACTTCAACCGCATCCAGTTCACGCCCGACCTGATGCCCTCCGACATCACTGGTACCGATATTTTGCAGGAAACCGCAGAGGGCCGGCGCGAGTTCGAGTTCGTCAAGGGCCCGATTTTCGCCAACATCATTTTGGCCGACGAAATCAACCGCACTCCGCCCAAGACGCAGTCCGCATTGCTTGAGGCAATGCAGGAACATCACGTCACCGTTTCCGGCCGTATCATGCCGTTGTCGGAGCCGTTCTTTGTACTTGCCACTCAGAACCCCATTGAGCAGGAGGGCACCTACTCGTTGCCGGAGGCGCAGCTTGATCGCTTCATGTTTTTTATCGAGGTCGAGTACCCGGATCGCGATGAGGAACGCCGCATCGCCCGCGAGACCACCGGTGTCGCGACGGGAGAAATCACGCCGCAAGTCACTGGCGACCAGATCCTTAAATATCAGGAACTGGTCGAGCGCGTGCCGGTGCCGGATCATATTTACGACCTCGCAGTGGACATCGTTCGCGCCACCCGCCCCGCCTCCGGTGACGCGCCGGACTTCTGCAGAAAACTCGTCTCATGGGGCGCTGGACCGCGGGCCGTCCAGTACCTTATCCGGGGTGCCAAGGCTCGTGCTGTGTTGCAGGGCAGCTACCTCGTGCGACAGGAGGATCTGGAGGCCGTCGCTCACCCTGTCCTGCGGCATCGTATCATCACCAATTTCCAGGCGCAGGCCGAGGGAACGAGCAGCGCGGTCATCGTCGACCAGTTGCTCGACCAATTCCGCGACGCCAGTGCCTGAGCCAAGTGAGCAACCGCTGATTGAGGCCGACATCGTCGGGCGGCTTATGCGCCAACCGCTGCTTGCGCGCTTCCCGATGGAGGGCAGCGTCTCCGGTCACCACCGCAGTCCTCACCGCGGATCCAGTGTCGAGTTCGCCGAATACCGAAACTATGTTCCCGGCGACGACATTCGGCGGCTTGACTGGCGCGTTTTTGCCCGTACTGATCGCTACTACCTCAAGGAATTTGAAGCCGAGACCAACCTTCGTTGCTACGTCGTGCTCGACTGCAGTGGCTCGATGGGCTTCGCAGGTGAGCACGGTTCACGGTTTGACTACGCCAAGCGCTTGGCCGCCACACTGAGCTACCTCATTATCAACCAGGGCGACGCCGCCGGCCTGCTGCACGTGACGGAGAAAACCACGCCCGAGATTCCGCCACGCCGCAACGCCTCCCACCTGCAGGTCATCCTTGACGCGCTTGGCCAAGCGCAGCCCACCGGCGGAACGCACCTCGTCCCAATGCTGCACGAGCTCGCCGAGAAAGCCCGCCGCCGGGCGCTCGTCGTCATCCTGTCCGACTGCTTTTGCGACGGCGACGAACTGCGCGACGCCCTGCAGCACCTGCGATTTCAAAAACACGACCTCGCGCTGTTTCACCTGCTCGACCCACACGAACTGGACTTCGAGTTCGACCGACCGGTGCGGTTTGTGGACATGGAAGGCTCGCATTCGGTTGTCACCGAACCGGCCACCGTTCGCGCCGAGTACCAGGCCCAGCTCAAGCGCTTCCTTAGCAAGTTGCGCGACGACTGCCACGAATTTAACGCCGACTACCGTCGTGTGACGATGGATCAATCTTACGATGAGGTGCTGGCTGACTTCCTCACCGAGCGCGCTCGGCACGCCACCCGAGCATGACCTTTCTCCAGCCGCTTATCCTGTGGGGACTGCCCCTCGTACTACTGCCGGTGATCATTCACCTGATCAACCGCATGCGTCACCGGCCGAGGCAATGGGCGGCGATGCAGTTTCTCCTCGCTGCCACGCGCAGCTCCACCAGCCATGCGAAGCTGCGTAATTTACTAATCATGCTCATGCGCATCCTCGCCGTGCTGACACTGCTGCTTTTTCTCGCTCGACCGCTCGTTGGCGGCTGGATGGGTTGGGCGCTGGCAGCCGCACCTGATGTCATACTGCTGCTCGTCGACCGTTCCGCCAGCATGGACTCGCGTGTCGCCGGTGCGGAAGAATCACGCCGCGAATACGCACTCAGGATGCTCGCTGATGCTGCCGAGGAATTTGAACACGCCAGCCATCTTGTGTTGATCGACAGCGCCACGCGGCAGGCTAGCGAAATCCCGGGCGCCTCCTCCCTGCTCAAGTGGCCCGATACGCGGCCGACCGACACTGCCGCCGATCTCCCAGCCATGCTGCAAACTGCGCTCGACTGGCTGATTGAAAACGAGGCCGGGACCGCTGAGCTGTGGATTGCCTCCGACCTGCAGGCGAGCAACTGGCACCCGGACGATTCACGCTGGGGAACTATCATCACGGCGTTCGATTCGCTGCCGCAAAAAGTGCGCGTGCGTCTGCTGGCTACCACGCAGGAGTCACCCGGTAACGCATCGATCTCCGTCGCGCAACTTTCCCGACAGCAGGTCAGCGGCGGCGGCGAAGTGCGCTTGGCTGCTGATCTCAAGCGCAGTCAGGCCGACGCCGGCACCGCCACAATCACTCGCACACTCAACGGCGTTGCCACCGAACTTGAGGTCAGTGTTACCGGGCAATCCATCCGCTGGCGGGATCGCTTTTCCGTCGGTGCCCAGGCGGGCGGCTGGGGTAAACTCGAGCTGCCGGTTGACGGCAACCCTCGCGACAACATCACTTACTACCGATATAGCGACGACCACTCGCCGGCTGCCCTGGTTGTGACAGGGAGTGCACTTGCCCCGTTGTGGCAGGCTGCGGCATCGGTTGCCGGGCATTTGCGACGTACTCCGGCTACGCGCCATGAGCCGGCCGACGTGACCCCGGCTGATCTGCGCAACGCCACGCTTGTTGTCTGGCAGGCGCCGCTGCCGGAAGGGGAAATGGCCCTTGCGATGCGGCGCTTCACCGACGAAGGAGGTCGCATCATTTTTTTTCCGCCGGGTCAGGCGGCTGCGGCGCGCTTTGCTGGCTTGGGTTGGGGTGAAAAACAAACCGGCGGCGACGTCGGCTTTGTGGTCGGTCGCTGGGACGAGGATCAGGGTCCGCTGGCGAACACCGACGAGGGACTGCTTTTGCCGTTGGCCAAGCTCGGCGTGCGGCAGCGGCAGCAGGTCGTTGGCCAGGCGGCGGTCCTGGCGGCATTTGACGATGGCCAGTCTCTGCTCGTTCGTCAGGCGCTTGGCAAAGGCGAAGTTTATTTTTGCGCCACGCTGCCGCTGCGTGACTGGTCAGAGATGGGCGATGGCTTGGTGGTCGTGCCGATGTTGCAGCGCCTGCTTGCCGCTGGGAGCCGACGGCTGCAGCGCGACTCTGTCGCCGAGTGCGGCCAAATTGGGGCCGGCGATTTGCAGCTCGACTGGACGTCGGTTGAGACCGGTCAACGCGGTGACGTGCAGACACAGGCAGGCGTCTATCAGGCAGGCGAGCAATGGCTGGTCGTCAACCGGCCCGCCTCCGAGGACGAGTTCGAGCGCGTGGAGGACTCCGCCGTAGCCAGCTTGTTCGGCACGCTGTCGTTTCAACTGTTTCAGGCGCGGCGCGACGACACCGCGTTGCAGGGCGAGATCTGGCGACTGTTCCTGTTCTTGATGCTGCTCGCGCTGCTGGTTGAGGCGTGGCTCATCCGGCCTGGCCCAATGGCTGATACTGCGCCTCTCAAACCCCAACCCGCCGTCGCATGAGCCACTGGTCGTTTGCAGGCTCGTTGATGGTCATCCTCGCCGGGACCAGCGTGGTGGCGCTGACTGCCTGGCTCGGCTGGAGCAACTGGCAGCGCAATGGCCGGCGAGGCAAGGTTGCCTTGCTTGAGTTGCTGCGATTCGTGGCGGTCGCGATGCTGACGTTTACACTACTGCGACCGGAGTTTGTCCGAGAAATTCAGCGCACTGAGCCACCGAAGGTCGTCATTCTCAATGACGCATCAGGAAGCATGCAGACACGCGACGTTGTTAGCACGAACAACATCATCACTCGGCGTGACTGGCTCGAGGCGCAAACCAGTCGCGAGTTTTGGAAGCCGCTTCAGGCCAGTTCTGAGGTGTTGACCGGGGCGTTTGCCATACCGCCGGACTCGAGCGCGACAAACGCGATTGGCAAGGCGCGGGAGGTTGGCACCGACTTGAGCGGCGCGCTGGGCTCGGTGCTCGAGCAGCAGCGCAACCTTAAGGCCGTACTGTTGTTGAGCGATGGAGACTGGAATCTTGGCCCGTCGCCGATCGGCGTGGCTACTCGCTACCGCGACCAGAGGATCCCGGTGTACAGCGTTGTCACCGGTCGGGACGAGCCGATCCCTGACCTCGTGATGGAGGATGTTGCCGCGCCGGCGTACGGCTTGTTCGGGGAGCAGATCGCCATTCCGTATACGGTACAGAGTCACCTGCCGCGTGACGTTGCCACCGAGGTGCGGCTCATGCAGGGGACAGAGCAGTTGGCTGCGAGAAGAATTACTCTCCCGGCGAATAGCCGGTTTCGTGACTCAATCATGTGGTATCCGCGCGAGGTCGGCGAGTTCGACCTGCGGCTGGAGTTCGCGGCCGAGAAGGACGAGGAACTGAAGGATAACAACTCGGCGGCGTTTCACATTGCCGTGCGCGTGGTCAAGTTGAGCGTGCTGGTTGTCGATTCTCAGCCGCGCTGGGAATACCGCTACCTGCGAAACGCCCTTGCTCGCGATCCCGGCGTGGACCTGAACTGCATATTGTTCCACCCGAATATTGGCACCGGCGGTGGGCGCGACTATCTATCCACCTTCCCCGGTTCGCGTGAGATGCTCTCGCGTTACGATGTGATTTTTCTTGGTGACGTCGGCGTCGGCAAAGGGCAGTTGAGCGTGAAGGACGCTGGGCTGATCAAAGGCCTCATCGAGCAGCAGGGAAGCGGGCTGGTATTTATGCCGGGGCGGCGCGGCAACCACCTCTCGCTGATGGGTAGCGCGCTCAAGGAGCTGATGCCGGTCGTGCTCGATGATGCCAAGCCTACCGGTGTCGGCCTGCAAAATGAGTCGGTACTCACACTCTCGGGCCGTGGCCGCGGTCATTTACTCACGCGCTTCGACGCCGACGAGATGGTGAACGACCAGATATGGAAAATGCTCCCCGGTTTTTACTGGTCCACAGGCGTGACCAAGAGCCGTCCTGGCAGCGAAGTGCTCGCCGTGCACTCGGAGTTGCGCAACCAGTTCGGCCGCATCCCGTTGTTGGCCATTCGCAGCGCCGGCCGCGGCAAGGTGCTCTTCATGGGCACCGACAGCGCGTGGCGTTGGCGGCGCGGGGTCGAGGACAAGTTCCATTACCGGTTCTGGAGCCAGGTCGCCCGTTGGATGGCGCACAAGCGTCACCTCGCGGAGAAGGAAGGGATCCGGCTCAGTTTCACGCCTGAGACGCCCAAGGTTGGCGACCGCGTGTTTCTGCAGGCAACCGTGCTCGACGAGGCTGGCTTCCCGCTGGAAAACGGCAAAGTCAACGGTGCGACCATCTCGCCCACCGGCCGCAGCGAGCAGCTTGAGTTGACGGAAGTCGAAGGGGGCTGGGGCGTGTACAGCACGGAGTTCTCGCCGCAGGAAGGCGGGCCATTCGAGATCGCGCTCGATGTCCCTGAGCACGATCGCGAGTTGAAAACCAGACTCACCGTGCTACTGTCCAAGCGCGAAAAAATGGGTCGTCCGGTGAACCGCCCGGTGCTCTCCGAGATCGCCTCAATCACCGGCGGCGAGAGTGCCGGCATTGACCATCTCGACGAGCTCATCCAGAAAATCTCGGTCCTCCCTGAACCCAAACCGACCCAGATTCGAACGCGCCTGTGGAGCAACCCGTGGTGGGGTGGCGCTATCCTCCTGTTGCTGCTCGTTTACTGGACCGGGCGTAAACTTGTCGGCTTGGTTTAAACCAAGGGTATGTCAAGCGGGACGTTGGATTTGTAACGCGCTCGTAATCGCCGGGGACAGCCGCATTCCAATACGTTGTCCGGCCACCGGGCGTTTAACTCTCAGCATCGACGATGGGGGCGTCCTCGTCACCAGTGTCTTCGCTGATAACTGGCGCGATGGCCTGGAGCTGGTCTTTGCCGTGGAGGTTGATGAGCTTGACGCCCTGCGCGTTGCGGCCGGTCATCCGGATGTGCTCGACGCCGGTACGCACCATCTGCCCGCCGACGGTGATAAGCATGATCTCGTCGTTCGATTTTACGGCCAATGCACCGCAGACCTCGCCGGTCTTGGCGGTGGTCTTCATAGTAATGATGCCCTTACCGCCGCGTGACTGCACCCGATACTCGTCAAATTCGGTGCGCTTGCCGATGCCGTTCTCACCAGCGACAAGCAACGTGGCGTCCTTGGCAACGATTGCAGCGGCGACAAGCCGATCCTTCTTGCCTAGGCGAATTCCGCGGACGCCGGCGGCGGTACGGCCCATTGAGCGGACGTTCTCCTCGTTGAACCGGATGCTCTTGCCGTCGCTGGTTATCAGCACCACCTCATCGTGGCCGGTGGTCAGCTTGACGGTGATAAGACGGTCGCCTTCATTAATACCAATGGCATTGATACCGGTGCGGCGGACATTGGCATAGGCGTTCAGGGAGGTCTTTTTCACCGTGCCACTCTCGGTGGCGAAGAAGAGGAATTGTTCCTGCTGCCACGTCAGGTTTTCCTTGTCCGCTCCCAAGTGGGACTCAACCCGGATTAGCGCGGCGATTTTCTCGCCGGACTGCAGCTCGAGCAGGTTGGCGATGTTTCGTCCCTTGGACGATCGTCCCATGTCAGGAATCTCATGCACGCGCCGGACGTACACACGGCCGGTGGTGGTGAAAAACATTAGGTAATCGTGCGTGCTGGCCGTGAAAAGATGCTCAATGAAGTCTTCAGCCTCACCCTGTACGACCGAGTCTTTGCGGGTGCCCATGCCAATGACACCCTTGCCGCCACGGCGCTGGGCCCGGTACGAGCTGACGTTGGTCCGCTTAATGAGGCCGTTGTGGGTGAGGGTGATGATCACGCCCTCGTTGGCGATGAGATCCTCGATCGCCATGTCGCCCTCGTCGGGGACGATGTCGGTGCGGCGTGGCGTGGCGTACTTGTCCTTAATCTCCGTCAGATCGTCCTTGATGATGGCCAACACGCGATCTTCCCGGGCGATGATGTCCATCAAGTCCTGGATCCTGACCAGCAACTCGTCGTATTCAGCCTTGATCTTGTCCCGTTCAAGACCGGTCAACTGGTACAGACGCAGGTCGAGAATGGAGTTCACCTGAGCCTCGCTGAGCAGATAAAAACCGCCCTTGATGCGCTCTTCGTTGCGGATTTTGATTCCCCATTTCTTGAGCACCTTTTCAGGGAACTCGAACGCCAGCAACTTGATTCGGGCTTCCTCTCGGTTGCTTGAGTTGCGAATAATGCGGATGAATTCGTCGAGGTTGGCTAACGCGCATAGGTAACCCTCGAGCGTCTCGGCCCGGCCCTCGGCCTTGGCCAACTCGAACCGGGTCCGGCGCAGGATGACCTCTCGGCGATGCTCAATATAGGCATTGATCATCTCCTTGATGTTCATCGTCTTGGGCCGGCCATGGTCGATCGCCAGCATGTTGACACTGAACGACGTGGCCAGTTGCGTGAATTTGTAGAGCTTGTTGATGACCACCTTCGGGACGGCGTCACGCTTGAGTTCGACGACCACGCGCGTGTTCTCATCCGACTCATCGCGCACGGCAGAGATGTCGGTGACCGTCTTGTTGTTGGCCAGTTCCGCGATCTTTTGGACCAAGGTGGCGCGATTGACCATGTACGGAATCTGTGTGATGACGATCTGCTCCCGGTTTCCCTTGAGCTGCTCGACGCCGACGCGGCCGCGCTGCTTGATGCTGCCCCGGCCGGTCTTGAAATAGTCGCGGATCGGATCCAGCCCAACGGCGAGACAGCCGGTCGGAAAGTCTGGTCCCTTGATGAACTGCATCAGGCCCTCGATGGTGATGTCCGGATCATCGACCTGGGCGCAGATGCCATCGACAATCTCGCCGAGGTTGTGAGGCGGTATGCTCGTGGCCATGCCGACCGCGATGCCAGTGCCGCCGTTGATGAGCAGGTTCGGGAACGCCGCCGGGAACACGGTTGGTTCCTCCCGGGTCTCATCGTAGTTGGGCATCCAATCGACCGTGTCCTTGTCCATGTCGATCATCAGCGCATGGCCCAGATGCGTGAGACGCGCCTCAGTGTAACGCATGGCTGCCGGCGGGTCGCCTTCAACGGAGCCGAAATTGCCCTGCCCGTCGACGAGCGTGCCACGCATTGACCACGGTTGCGCCATGTTGACAAGGGTCGGGTAAATCGTTGCCTCGCCGTGCGGATGGTAGTTGCCGCTGGTGTCGCCGCAGATCTTGGCGCACTTGCGGTAATGCCGGCCGGGCGAGAGGTTCAGGTCGTGCATCGCCAACAGGATGCGACGCTGCGATGGCTTGAGTCCGTCACGTGCATCCGGCAGCGCACGGGATATGATCACCGACATCGAGTAGTCGAGGAACGAGTTTTTGATCTCGTCCGCGACGTTGATCTTCTGGATTTTTTCGCTGGCGGCGAACAGCGGCGTGTTACTTGCGGGTAATGGATCGTTGTCCTTGGAATCTGCCATGAGTCTCTAAAAAATTTTCGCGGGTTGTGCCGGGTTCAGACGTCGAGGTTACGGACGTTGAGTGCATTTTCCTGGATGAAATGTCGGCGTGGTTCGACCTCCTCGCCCATGAGTCGGGTGAACATCTCGTCCGCCTCGACGGCGTCCGTCTCCTCCACGCGTAGTAGCTTCCGGGTATCCGGCGCCATCGTTGTCTCAAAAAGCTCTTTCGGGTTCATTTCCCCCAAACCCTTGAAACGCTGAATCTGCAGGCCCTTCCGGCCGACGTCCACAATCGCCTCGAGAATCTCCGAGATGGAGAACAATCGGCGTGCGATGGCGTTGTCGCCTTCGCCTTGGATGATCTCGAACAGCGGTTTGTCCTGCGCCGAGTAATGCTCGACGCTCAGGCCCTTGCGGTTGAGTTTGGCCAAAATCTCCTCGATCGCCTTGTGCTCGTGCAACTCCACATGTCGCGCACGGCGGTGCGGCCCTTCTTTTTTCTTGGCCTTGCGACCGCGCTTGGCTGGTTCGGCTGCGGTTTCCTCTTCCTCTTGGTCAAGCGCCTGATCTTCCTCCTCCTCGTCTTCGCCGAAAAGGCCAAGGTCAGGGTTGGCCTTGCCAAACTTGGCCAGGGCAACTTCGGTTTGGAAATAGTGAACCGTCTCCTTGTTGCCTTCCCAGATTTTCACCAAGTGGCTTGGGAGCAGTTTCTTTTTTGCATCGCGCTGTTCTAGGTACTCTGAGAAGTCACCACCGTGCCGCCGGATCGCCCGCGCGAACTTATCAAGTGACTGCAGCAACTCGAGTATCTCGCCGAGCTGTTTTTTCGCCACTTCCTTGTCGTTCTCTAGGCTGCGCAGACGCACATCCTCCGAGCCAAGGCCAAGCAGCATCTTGGTCATTTGCGCATCATCGTCGATATACTCGACCCGCTTCTTACGTGTCACCTTGTAAAGCGGTGGCTGAGCAATGTACACGAAGCCCTGCTTCACCAGTTGCGGCATCTGCCGGTATAGAAATGTCAGCAGTAGCGTGCGGATGTGCGAGCCGTCCACATCGGCATCCGTCATGATGATGATCTTGTGGTACCGGAGTTTCTCGATGTTGAATGCGCCCTCCCCCTCGCCGGTGCCGATACCGGTGCCAACCGCCGTGATCATCGTGCGGATCTCGCGGTTTTCGAGCACCTTGTCCAGCCGCGCCTTCTCCACGTTGATTAGCTTGCCTCGAATCGGTAGTATCGCCTGAAACTTCCGGTCTCGCCCCTGCTTGGCCGAACCCCCGGCGGAGTCGCCCTCCACGATGTACAACTCCGTGTTGGCCGGGTCGCGGTCGGAGCAGTCTGCCAGTTTGCCTGGCAGTCCGCCGCCGGTCATCGCCGTTTTACGCACTGTGTCGCGCGCCTTGCGAGCTGCCTCGCGGGCGCGGGCCGCAGTCAAACACTTGTCTATGATTTTTTTTCCAAGCGACGGGTTGCTATCGAAATACCCCATCAATCCCTCGTAAACGATCGACGACACAATGCCCTCCACTTCGCCGTTCACCAGCTTGACCTTGGTCTGCGACTCGAAGCGGGGGTTCGGCAGCTTGACACTCAGGATGCAGATCAGGCCCTCGCGCACGTCGTCGCCGGAGAGGCTCGGATCCTTGTCTTTCAGCAGCTTGTTCGCCTTGGCGTACTGGTTGATTGCTCGTGTGAGAGCCGTGCGGAAACCGGTCAGATGCGTGCCGCCGTCGGAATTGGCGATTGAGTTGGCAAAGCAGAGTATCTGGTCGTTGTAGCTCGAGTTGTACTGCATCACGCAGTCCACGATGACTTCATCCTTGATGGCATGGAACGAGATCGGCTTGGTGTGGATGACGTGCTTGTTCTCCCCGATCTGTTTGACGAACTGGATGATACCATCCTTGTAAAAGAACGACTCCGTTTTGCCGTCCTCGCGCTCGTCAGCCAGCACAATGGTGATCCCGGGATTCAGGAATGCCAACTCGCGCAGCCGATGATGCAGCACCTCGAACTTGTACTCCGTGGTGATCGAGAAAATTTCCGGATCGGGCATGAAGGTTATCTTCGTGCCGGTCTTCTTCGTCTTGCCGATGACATGGAGTTTCTTGGTGGTCTTACCCTGCGCAAACTCGATGTAGTGCACCTCGCCGTCGCGATAAATCTCTGCCTTGAACCAGACGGACAGTGCGTTCACGCACTTCGCTCCGACCCCGTGCAGGCCGCCGGAATACTTATACGCCCCCTGACCGAACTTGCCGCCAGCGTGCAGGTTGGTGAGCACCAACTCGACGGCCGGCATCTTGAATTTCTTGTGCATGTCCACCGGGATGCCGCGGCCGTCGTCCTCCACCGACACCGAGCCGTCCACGTGGATCGCGACCTTTATCTTGTTACAATACCCGGCCAGATGCTCGTCAATCGAGTTGTCGAGCACCTCGTACACACAGTGATGGAGTCCGTTTTCGTCGGGGTCGCCGATGTACATCCCCGGCCGCTTCCGCACGGCCTCCAGACCCTCGA
>Ga0163108_10002701_pt1 | contig 12790 bp, 15 predicted proteins | sample Fk1155metaG_FD_109644 | JGI IMG/M metagenome (GOLD analysis project Ga0163108, IMG submission 109644) | Marine microbial communities from the Central Pacific Ocean - Fk160115 155m metaG | ecosystem: Environmental > Aquatic > Marine > Oceanic > Photic zone | place: The Central Pacific Ocean...
CATGAAGACATCAATCTAATTACCTTATTGATTGGCGGACATCAATCTGGTTTAGAGTTACTCAGCAAAAAAAATACATGGGAAAAAGTTCAAGTCGGGCAAGATGTGGTTATCTGCAATATTGGGGATATGTTACAGCGATTCACCAATCACTATTTACCCTCAACCACCCATCGCGTTTCAGCCACAAAAACTGAATCAAAAAATTCACGCTACTCAATTCCTTTTTTTGTGCATTCTAATCCAGATTGGCTGATTGAGACGCTTGAGACCTGTATCACAGATAATTGCCCTAATAAATACTCACAAAGCATCCTTGCTGAGGATTACTTAAACGAAAGACTGAAAGAAATAAATCTCGCTTAGGCGCAAAATCCTCAATGCTCTATGACTAGAGCGAAATCATTAAGTTTTTCAATGCGATATTTCTCTATTAAAGCGAATAATATGGCTAGTGACTCTGCATCCATTTTTCCAGAATAATCCGAAGACCGAAAATGCAATTGAAAAGCGCGCACAGCGAATCGAGTTTGTTCATCAATAATCCCAGTTTCTTCAAGCGGGTATCCATAAGCAACCAGAGCGCGTTGCATAATCTCAATGGACGGCAAGTCTTGATTAAACAAATGATTGTATTTTGCATAGGTAGGTTGATCGTACCAAGCCCCAATACCGGCCTCATAAAGTTCTTTCCATGGAAAAAACGGACCTGGGTCAGATTTTCGACTCGGTGCTATGTCAGCATGCCCAACCACATCAACTGGGTTGATATTGGGATATCGATCAAGAATATCCAACAACAAAACTCTCAATAATTCAATTTGCTCAATCGGATAAGGCAAAAAATTGCAGGCCAACAAATCAATACTTGGCTCATCGCTTACCTTGGCGTCATTGTCACAGTGAAACTCATTCACGACCTCAATACCAATAGATCGATCATTGAGCGATATTTCATCAGACCATGCACTGACGCCTGCATGCCAGGCTCTACCCACTTCATCTACCAATCGATATACGGCCAACTCTTTATTGAAATAGTTTAAATAATTCTTTTCCCTGATATTAGGTATTAAATAATGAGAGCTAACCGGGTAAATAGAATCTTTAGTCAATGTATTTAAGGATGTTTCAAAATCTTGCGAAGTAGCATGAATAACTAGGTAATCTATCCGGCTATTCTGGTTGACTGAGGGGACATCAACAATCTTATAGGACGAACAGCCTACCAACAAAATGATAACTACCCATACCAAACAGTTAAATCGCATAACAAAAGCTTAATTTACAAGCCAATGCGAACGCCAACTGAAGGCGTCAATCCAGAAAAATCATCGTGGCTTAATCCAATGCTATAACCCATATTACTCGTAGCATTATTGATGAATTTAAACCCAAAGTTATTGTTTAATTCACCATCTAAAGAATAGTCAATTTTTTGCGTTACTGGATCCAATTCCACATCTGCCATTTTTGTGCTTTCAAGAAACAAATTAAACTCCCAGCCATCGGGATTCCCTGCTTTTATTCCTGCTTGAGCATAGATATCGGATCCGGTTTTCATTTCTTGCTCTGGATTGGTTAACTCCCACTTATTTACGCCAAGCTCAGCGTACACGTCCATGATTCTGGCAAAATTAAAGGAATAACCACTCTTTGAAACGTTTTTAAAAATCTCAGCAATCGATGAGTGATAACCAATCGCCACTATCTGTCTGGATTTGTCGTAGATTGTATTTTTTGTTTTTGCGTCCTCGTTTCTGACAGATCCTTTGATATATATCGATGCAGGTAACCCCAGATAAACATCTCCAACATACCCAATATCGTTGTTATGCGTGGCAATAATATCTAGGAAAGTGTATGAGTATTCTTTGTTTTGAGCGAACGTCAAAACCGGAAACATTAAAAAGAAAAGTAAAAGCAGTTTTTTCATTGTATGTCCTTTTTTATACAACGTTATTCTCATTATAAGCTAAAAACAATTGTGGCCACAAAAGTGGCCACAAAAATGTTTATTTACAATGAATCAATCAAACCAATGCCATGGCCATCATAACCAAACAAACTAAAGAACCCATCCATAATAAAGTTCTCACATACGTTATTCCTGCAGCATAAGCCACCATAAACAGCACCCTGAATATTAACCAATATGTAGCAAGCGAGACAATGTCTACGCCTTGAATAATCGACAATATAGAAATTGCCAGAAAAGCTGGATAACTTTCCCGGAAGTTTGCAGCAGCTCTTTTTGCTCGCTCACACATAACCGTGTGGTCGGGATAATTATCTCTATTGGAGAGCAGCCAATCCATATTTTGTGTATTCAGCACCATCGGAAATAACCATTGTGTTACGAGCGCTAAAATAAGGGAATAAATAATTACATCTGCCATTTTATGTATCTCCTATAATTAATAGTCAAACTATTAGACTAGTTCTAAGACATAGAATCAAGCGTATCAACTAATATTATAGTAAAGGTTTGGTGGCTAGATACGTGAAATAATAATTAAGAAAAGGCCTAGTACAAAACTTAAAAACATCCACCGAATCAAAACTATGCTTCGTTGTGGAGCACCATCAAATTCTTTCCAAATGAATACACCCCATATGGCAGCAATCATGGTGGCACCCTGACCCAAACCATAGGAAATTGCAAAACCCGCCTTCTCTGAGGCAAGAATATTTAAAGACATGCCCAAACACCATATAGCGCCACCTAAAAGACCTATAGCATGTAATTTTGTATTTCCTTGTAGGTAATAATCCTTATAAGTTACGGGTAAGCCCTTGAGTGGGCGGTACATAAAAATAGAATTCCAAAGGAAATTAGACGCCAGAAGACCTACAGAAAACACAAACACTGCAGAATAAGGGGTCATTAATCCAGACTCTGGGTCAGTAAAATCAAGTGACATAGAAGCGGCGACAAAACGATAAAAAAAGCCCATCAATAAACCACCAGCAATGGATAAAATGATTCCCTTGTTCGGAGTGTGTTGTTTATCTGTTGATAACCCGCGATAAGCCAAAGCATCAAAAATAATTGCTAATGTCACCAGAAAAACACCGCCAAAGAGTAGTAGTGGGTCGCCGATAGGTACCGCAAAATAATTAACCAGCACGCCAAGTACCAAAGCAATACCAATTCCAACGGGGAATGCTACCGCCATACCAGCAATATCAATCGCCGCCACAATCAATAAATTGGCCAGATTAAAAATAACCCCTCCTAGAAATGCCGAGGTTAAAGATGCTTGAGAAGCTTGCTGCACATCAATAAGGAATGCTCTACCAGACTCGCCATTACTGCCTAACGTCATTGCCATTAGCAATGAAAACAGAACTACACCAATTGCATAATCCCAGTAAAACAATTGAAATGACCATGATTGACTGGCAAGTTTCTGTGTATTCGCCCATGACCCCCAACAAAACATCGTTATCACACAAAAAACAACCGCAGAAAAATAACTGTCCACTATAAACATAAGTTGACCTCATCTGAAAAAGGCATGGAGTCCTGAGCTCCCTTTCGAGTCACAGAAATAGAAGCCGCTTGGCATGCTTTGTTAATGCCCTCCTCAAGCGATAAACCATTGGCTATTGAAACCGCTAAAGCACCATTAAAGCAATCGCCAGCAGCGGTAGTATCAACAGCATTCACTGTTGGTGAGGCAATGAATTGTATATTCTCATCACCAGACGCCAACAAAACACCATCTGCACCCATTGTGATGGCCACATTCTGAGCTCCTGTTTGCAATAATTTTTTTGCCGCTTCCTTTGCTGATTCTTGATCGAAAACCTTTACCCCAGATAAATGAGTTGCTTCAGTTTCATTGGGAGTGATTAAGAAAAGCCCGTCGAGAAAATTCTCGGGTAACTCTCTTGCAGGTGCTGGATCAAGAATAACCTTTCTATCTGAATCTTTTGTAGAAGATATAACATGCGCTACAGTCTCAATAGGAATCTCCAATTGCAATAGTACAATGGCATTCTCCGGTAGACTTGACAGTGCTTCATGAATAACATCTATGTGTAAAGTGTTATTGGCTCCTGGTGCAACCACAATGTGATTCTCTCCTTTCCCATCAACACTGATAAGCGCCACTCCTGAAGCCGCTTTTAAATCTCTGCTTACAAAATCACAATTAATTTCTTCTGCTTCCAACCTTGCTACAGATTGGTCACCGAATATATCAGTACCCAGTCTGGCAACCATGGTAACGTCACCGCCGAGTCTGGCTGCTGCAACAGCTTGATTTGCTCCTTTACCACCAGCAGTCATGATAAATTCTCCACCCATTACTGTTTCGCCTGGCGTCGGCAGATTATCCGTCATGGCAACCATATCCGTATTAATACTGCCAATTACGTATATTGGTTGAGTTGTTTTTGGCATGATAGTTGGCGCCAAATAATTATCGGGTTAATTGAGCTGTGTCTTGATAAGAAGCCATTATTGGCTGATTTTGGATCTGCTCTTCATGGTTATCGATCATTGGTATAAAGGGAACATTCAGACAACCGGATAACGTCAAAATAAAAAAGATTAATAAATATCGCATACTATTTCACCTTGAATATTTTCTATTAAAAGAAACGTTCTCAACATATAAAGTTACAAAAAGAAAAAAATTCACCATTCAATCTTTATCTAATCCTTCTTTTATGTTGAAGTGATAACAATAATATCAGTTTAATGGGAGGAGTGTATGTCTTATCTAGAATTAGGAGCTATCGGTGAATTAATTGCTGCCTTAGCCACAGTCATAACTTTAATTTATCTCTCAAAACAAATCCGTACAAATAATAAATTGGCCATATCTGATCTGGAGAATAAACTCAACTCAAGGGTGTATGATCGCAGATTTGCTGTCGCCAGAGATAAAGAATTTGCTGAGTTCTTGGCAAAGGATTGGAGCTCTGAAGAACTCACTAAAGCTGAAAAAACTCAAATAACACAATATGTTACGATGTTAATCATTGATGCACGTGAAGTCTTCTTGCAAGATAAGCTCGGTTTTGTTTCAGATGGTTTGCTCAAAGCAAGGATCAATGTACTCAAAATGGGCATCATGACCAATCCCACTGCAAAATCTGTTTGGGCTACATACAAACAACTAGTTGAACCAGAATTTGCTAATTATTTTGAAAAGGAAATATACCCTGATGGCATTGATGATGATGCAATTAAGGTAAACCCACTGTATAAGTCGGAAGAAAAATAATCATTGATTAATGCGTTTAAGTGTTCAGTCTATCGGCAAATCGAACCAAGCGTAACGCAGCTTCTTCTAGCCTTGCAATATCATCTAAGAAACCCACTCTTATGGTATTTTTCATGGAAGCACCAAAGCCAAAGCCAGGTACAACAGCAACCCCCTCTTCTTCTAATAAACGTTCAGCAAATTCCTTGCCATCAATACCGGTCTTGCTTACATCTATCAATAAAAACATCCCGCCTTTCGGCACCGTAAAATCCAAAACATTGCTCCTTCTTAAGCCGTTTACAAAAGCATCTCTTCGGGAAAGAAAGATTTCATGGAATTTCTTTGGGCTTTGACTGTCTTTTAATGCTTCAATGGCCGCCAATTGAATAAATTGACTTACGCCAAAATATTGAGCTTGAGATAAGCTCGTTAAAGCATCAATGATCTTCGGCGGGGCTATCACCCAACCAATTCTCCATCCAGACATAGCGTGAGATTTAGACAAACTGTTCACAACTATGACACTTTCTCTTGTTTCTTTCTGAGCATAAGCCGATGCGTGTTTATTTTCATACGATAAGGACCAATAAACCTCATCAGAAACCAACCAGATACCACAAACATTACATAAAGTCGCTAATGCACTAAGGTCTTGTTGACTGAATACGGCACCCGATGGGTTACTCGGAGAGTTAATTAATATTGCTCTCGTGTTGTCCGTAATGGCCGCTTTTATGTCATCTATATTAATTTGATAACCACTCTTACTGCCCAACTTGACTGTTACCAATTTTGCTCCACCGGATTGGATAACTGCAGGATATGTGGCGTAAGTAGGCTCCAAAACAATCACTTCATCATCAGTGTCAGCTATACACAAAAAACTAGAGAATAAAGCCGCTTGAGCTCCAGGTAAAACAGCTACATTCTCCATGACAATCCCATCGCCATACAAAATATTCGCATGTGTGGCAATTTCTTGCCTTAAAGCACTTTCACCAGCTAATGGAGAATAATGAGTTTTATTATCACGCAATGCCGACTCTAATGACGATACAATTTGACTGGGCGTATCAAAATCTGGATCGCCAATACCCAAATGAATGATGTCTGTGCCCTGGTTGATCAAATCAAATGCCTTATCACCCACTTCCCATGCCTTTGAAGCCGGCCCTGAAATCCTTTCAACGAGTTTACTTGTTTTCATCATTGTTTAATTTTACTCTATATAGAGCAATATAAATAACCCTTTAAAATGACGGGCAAAAAGAATCAGGAGAATAAAAAAATTGATTAGAAAAACTTTAAGACGTGTTTTGGGTCGTAACTTATTTGGTAATTTGCTGCGACTGATCAATTACATCACATTACCTAAACAAGTCGAACGGATGAAAGAAGAACAAGCAACAATAGACTCTAAAACCAAAGACTTATCTCTTTATGACTTTGCTACCTGCCCATTCTGCATTAAAGTTAGGCGTTTTATGCACGAAAATAATATTACTATTGAAATTCTAGATGCAGATAACAATAAAACCCATAAGGCAGATTTAGTGACTCATGGAGGAAAACATCAAGTCCCCTGTCTAAGGATTCCTGGGTTAGAAAAAGAAGATAAATGGCTGTATGAGTCTGATGATATTATCGCTTACCTAGAGAAGATAATTGCTTAACCGAAAAACTTGGAGATATTCTAGTTAATCATACTCAGAATTCTAACGAAAAAAACAATCCAAGATACATGACACACAATCACAATCACAGTGAGTAAAAATCTGAACCTCATATAGTAATCATCATACCTTTGAGCTCTTGACTCATAAAGATAGATGCCTGCATAAGACAGCATAAAAGCAAAAGCGGTCGATAATCCGAGTAACGGTTGCAATTGAAAAGCTTGATAAGCGGTAAATCCAACTATTGCAAATACTCCAATTGGTATAAAGAAAAAAATGATAGGCAATAAAGGGGTGCGTCTTAGCTGCAGGTTATATGCCCATAAATTGCCGCTTAAAAAACTATTGATCATCAGGGCGTACAAAAAAAATAGCATGAATACAGCTTCAAATGGCAAGTTAAAAGGGATAAACCAAACTCCAAATGAACTTAGCACAAAAGGGATTAACCCGAAAATACTTAGAAAACGGACTTTATTATTAACTCCCATGTTCAGCGATTATACCCAGGGCCATACAATACCTTGCCAGGTCTTTTGCCTGTATGAGTCGCATTTTCAACCACAATCTCACCATTTACCAGAACAAATTTCATGCCGATCGCATACTGATGAGGATCGCTAAACGTTGCCTTATCCACAACTTCATCGGCATCAAATATTGCCATGTCAGCAAAATACCCTTCGGTAATTAACCCTCGATCGTGAATACCTAATCTTCTAGCACTTTGGCTGCTCATTTTACGAATAGCTTCTTCCAGTTTTAAGACTCCTCTTTCCCTCACGTAGTAACCCAATACTCTTGCAAATGTGCCATATTGACGTGGATGAGGCACTCCTTCACCAAATATCCCTATTGGTCCATCAGAGCCTATTGCGGTTGCCGGATGTTGCATAATACGATCTACATCATCTGGGTTGATGGCATGATAAACAGCCGTCGCACCTCCTCTTTCTAGAATACTAAAAACTGCTTCTGCTGCATTCTCTGGAGTTGGATCCATATCCATTTCTAAGGTAACTTCCGCCAAACTCTTGCCTGTCATTGAAGAGTCCCATGCATTTCGAGAGATGTATATATTTTTAGGATTGCCGCCCCCTCGCCCAAAAAGTATTTTTTCTATTACTTCATTCTTTATAATATTCCGTGTCTCAGGACTTTTGATGCGCGCAAGCATGCGTTCGCGTCCCCCCTCTTGCGCCCATTGAGGAATTAAGGCTTGTATTCCAGTTTGTGAAGCTGTGTAAGGATATTGATCAATAGTCACATCTATACCTCTGGCTCGAGCCTCATCAACCAAACGAAGACTTTCAACTGATAACCCCCAATTTTCAACACCCATAACCTTATGATGAGTTATCTGGACAGGAATACCGGCCTCTTCCCCTATCCGAATTGTTTCTTTAACAGAATCTAATAGTTGAGCCGTTTCTTCACGTATATGAGAAATATAAATCCCACCATAACTGGCAGCAACTTTGGATAATTCGATTATTTCCTCGGTAGAAGCAAAACTTCCTGGGACATAAAATAAGCCGGTTGAAATACCCAAAGCGCCATCTTGCATCGCTTTATGAATCAGCTGCTTCATTTCTTGCATTTCAATTTGAGTGGGCTTGCGATCCACTGTACCCATGACTTTAGCTCGAACCGTTCCGTGGCCAATAAATGTACTCCAATTTGGGCTTATTCTTTTCTCTCTAATTGTTTGATAATGCTCATCAATAGGAAAAGGCGAAGCGCCGTCATTGCCTTCAGTAAGGGTTGTAACACCTTGCAATAAAGAGCTCTCTGCATTCGGAACATCAAATATCCCTCTTAAAGCATGCGTGTGCGGATCAATAAATCCCGGGGCAACAATAAGCCCATCTGCATCGATAATTTGGTGAGCCTTATCAGAAGATAGATTTCCAATGTGAACTATACGTTCACCTTTTACGGCGACATCAGCGTAATACCATGGATTTCCCGAACCATCTATAACTTTCCCATTACTGATGATGACATCATAAATCTCTTGATCATCGGCAATAGTCAATCCAAATAAACCAAAAATAGACAATAATCCGAGAATTTTAGAAAAATTTTTCATAGCATTGAGTTGCAGGTATTGTATTTTTGTTCTCACTGTTCTTTGCTTCTACAAAATATACTTTATATGATTGCTCTATGATAACGATTTATGATTATAATTATTACAAATAAAAGATTATGCAAATTAACCTAAGATCAATATTACCAATAACCATCCTCGCGATCGTTGGTTTCGGCAACAATGAGTTAGAAGATAACTTTATCCTCATACCAGGAGGTGTAGTTGATGCGGGATCAAATGAAGGCCTCCCTTCTGAGCGACCAGTAAAAAGACATACTGTGAATGCGTTCTACCTCTCTTCTCATCCGGTTACCGTTAAACAGTATAAAGAATTTATAAACGCTACTAATTATGTAACCGAAGCTGAAAAATTTGGAAATTCAGGTGTCTTTTCATTTGAAAGGCAGCAATGGTATCTTCAAGATGGTGCTTACTGGGAATACCCATCTGGACCAAACCAAGATAAAGCAGTGGATGATCACCCTGTTACTCAAGTTTCGTGGAATGATGCCATCGCTTACACAAACTGGAGAGGAGAAAGATTGCCTACGGAGATTGAGTGGGAACATGCCGCGAGGAACGGCTCTAACAGTCGTATGAAATACCCTTGGGGCGATAAATTAAAAATTAACGACAAACACAGGGCGAATGTTTGGCAAGGCGTTTTTCCTTTACTAAATACCAACGAAGATGGCTTTATGACGACCTCCTCTGTGACACAATTTCCACCTTCCCCGATAGGACTACATGATATGGCAGGTAACGTCTGGGAATGGACAGATTCTGAATACGAAGAAGAAAATACCTCTAAAATGAAGACCATTAAAGGAGGATCATTTCTTTGTGATCCAGATTTCTGCCATGGATTTAGGGTTTCCTCTAGAATGGGAACGACCCCAGAGACCAGTCTAATGCATACTGGATTCAGGACAGTAAGAAATTAAAGAATTATTCATACCACTTATACCAATCAGGTTTTTGGTTGATTTTTTCTAGTATCCTTCGCCTGATGACTTCTAAATCTTTTGGATCTGGAGACCAATCCTTATAAAAATCTCTCGGAAATTGACTCTTCCTAAATTTTCGATCTGGATCTGGTCTCATTTCTCTTCGTTTCATTTCCTTTACAAGCAGTTTGTACCTCTTATGAAGATACTTTCCTTTATTATAAAAGAATTTAACGTGCCCAGTATTAAGAGTAAATTTCGATGGAAGATTGCTTTTAACATTTTCCCAATTTTTAGATTTAATGCTTCTTTGTAATGCTGAACCGACCATAAATATTTCTCTGTATTCAGCAATTAGATGTTGGTTTGATAGCTCGACTGGATCCACTAAGTTAATTCTTGTCATAGAAAAAAATTGTTAAATAGTTATTTTCTTAAAGTAAGAAAACACCTAAATCTACCATTAAATATAGATTTGCAAGAAATCCAATCGCCCAAAAAATACTCCTAACGCTTGGATTTTTGTCAGTGGCTATAAAGTAGTACAAAAACATATGAATGATTCTCGTTATTGCGTAAATCCAAATAATTGACCTTAATGTTTCTGAACTATATCCAGCTAAGATAGCAATTAGCGCCATACCAAACATTGGCACTATGTTTTCCAAGGAATTCCAGAATGCTCTATAACTTCTAAATAAGAAGGATTCTTGACCCAATGAGGGGTCCATAACACCGACTTTATAACCTTTATGTCTTCGGTGGCTTCGAATTAATACTATCGCCTGAATAATTATGGTACTTATGATTAACCATAACCCGATAAAAACAGATTGGTATGCTTCAAACATAATTTTTCCTTTTTTTGTGTATTAGTTATGATAAAAATCATCATAATAAAAATATCTTATACCATAATTTGGCGTCGAATTAGCCATAGAATAAGCGACAGTTTCAGCTTTGACACACTTATATTTACTCAGATAGCCAATTAAGAAAAGATTTATTAATAATGATAAATTTTGCCCTATCTTCTCAATGCTTCTGCTTTCATCTCGATGGCCGAGAAGCAAGCTAGGGCGAAAAATATTTATTTCAGCAAAATCAATGCTCTTGATTTCTTCCTCTAGTTCCCCTTTCGTCTTTAAATAAAAATTCTTGACGGATGGGTTAGCACCTACGGAAGAAACCAAGCTGATTTTTGTGGCTCCAAACTCTCTTGCCTTTTTCGCAAAAGCTAAACAATAGTCTAAATCAACCTTCTTGAATTCACTTTTACTGCCAGCTTTCTTTATAGTCGTGCCTAAACATATATATATATGATCACAAACTGGGAAACTGTCGTTTTCTAAAAACCCATCAAAATCAATTTCAAGAAGATTTACATTATCTGGTAAATTTCTCATTGGTCTTCGAGTGAGGGCAATAACTTCAATACCTTTCTTGCAAAGCTCAAAGAGCAAGTTCTTTCCTATAAGACCTGTTGAACCTATTACCAAAGCTTTGTATGACATTACGCCCTGCTCAATCGTGCCCAATTACAGTTAAAATAAGACCCAAGAATGACACCGAGAATGCCAATACTATGGGAAATAATATATCTTGATTAACAACTGCTACAGATCCTAAATTAACAAAAAGGGCCATGCACATAACTCCCAATAAGAATGCCCACCCAATTAATAAAAACATTTTTTGCATACTATCTTTAAAAAAGAAGACCGCTAAAAGCAAGATTACAACAATAATATAATCAACCAACCAAAGGGGTGCATATTGCCAATCACCCCAATTTAAAAATGCCTCAACAATGCCAAGTGTAATCGAATAAATTGATGCAAGCATTAAACTTATCTTTTTGATCATTTTTTTAACTTAAATTTCTTCCAATGGGTGGCTGGACATTAGTTCAAGGTTTTTATTCCCCACGAGATACACTTGTTCGAGTTTGACCCCCTCTTTCCCTCCAACTTTTCCAATATATGTTTCAACCGTGATCGTCATATTTTTTTCAAAAAATCCCTCCCTTTGCCCGCCATCAGACGGGTATTTTATAAAGGGCCACTCATCACATAAGCCTATCCCATGAATCATACAAGAATACCGATTGTCATAATAATCATTGGGAAGTGCCCAAGCTTTTTCAGTAAATTCTTTAAAAGACATACCAGGTTTAATGAGTTCCGCATTGTGATCAATATGCTCTACTGCCATTTGGTACAATTCCCTTTGTTCAACATTAAAATTATTGCCTTCAACAAAGGTTCTTGAAATATCCGCACAATATCCATATGGTCCAACCATATCGGTATCAAAAGAAACCATTTCTCCTTTTTGAATAATTTTATTACTGCATTCCTGCATCCAAGGATTAGTTCTTTCTCCAGATGATAAAAGCCTACATTCAATCCATTCTCCACCATGCTCAATGTTTGTTTTGTGCAAGATTGACCATAGTTCATTTTCGGTCATTCCGGCTTTCAGTTCATCTCGCATCTTAGATATTGCAATTTCAGCAACCTCAATAGCTGCTCTCATGCATTGCAATTCATCAGGAGATTTAATAACACGAGCTTGCTCTAGGATTGATTTAGCATCCACTACCGACAATCCAATTTTATTCAGTTTTGCTACTGCAGGGCCATTAATGACATCAATCGCTATTCGTTTTCTATTTTTACAGTATGCATTTGTAATATCTTCGATTTCTTGGGCCCATTTTTTTAACTCTATTTCTGCTTGATCTCCATGGCTAAAATAATCCCAAGTTATTCCCGGTCTAATTTCATCTATTAAATCTAAGTGACTAGAAAATTTTTCACAGTTAAAGTATTCATAAAGTATTGTTGG